>Ga0233440_1001094_pt1 | contig 26294 bp, 36 predicted proteins | sample SI_123_September_5_FD_182791 | JGI IMG/M metagenome (GOLD analysis project Ga0233440, IMG submission 182791) | Seawater microbial communities from Saanich Inlet, British Columbia, Canada - SI_123_September2016_120_MG | ecosystem: Environmental > Aquatic > Marine > Inlet | place: Canada: British... | reverse complement strand
GATAATAAAAACACAGGTATACCGGTACACCAAAATGGAGATAATAAAAACACAGGTATACCGGTACACCAAAATGGAGATAATAAAAACACAGGTATACCGGTACACCAAAATGGAGATAATAAAAACACAGGTATACCGGTACACCAAAATGGAGATAATAAAATACATACATTACATCAATTTGAAGAGGCACTTAAAGGAAGTGATTGAGAAATAGATGTCTTTTCTCACTCATTTGCTATATTTAGAGAATTATTTGAAAAAAATTGATATAAAAATAGAAATGAATTATTTAAATTTTGTCAGACTTATTGAATATCAAATAGTTTAGTATTAAAGTTGATTAACTCTTTAAAGTCTAAAGATCTAATATATTATAATGAAGTGGAAAAGAGAAATAAATTAGTGGAAGATATTAATTTTAATTACTTAATCACTTTATATAAAACAATTTATTTAGTTATTAATAAATAATGTATATAAAACAAATTATAATAATTATTTGATTGTTGTTAATTGCTAACTTAGAATGGCTCTTTATATGAATGAACTACGATATCTTTGTAAAATTAAAGGAAATTCAAGATTATAAAAGCGAAAATGTTCAAGATACATATATAGATGCATTGGTATTAGGTATTCCGTTAGATGAAAAGAAAATATGACTAGATATATATAATGAAAATTATGGATGATTTAATTTTAATTCTCTTAAGATGCCTTCATTTGATATAGATGCTCCAGTAATTACAACAAATAGAGGTATAGAGGAGGCTTTAAATAGGGGAGTGGTTAACTTTTCCCCTAAATGAAAAGAATGAAAATACTTATTTTGACATTCATCTTCTAAAGTGGAATGACCATATTCTTTTATATTTACAAGGATAGTAGATTTAGAGGAGGGAAATATAGTGTCTTTAGAGTCGGATTCTGAGGTTAGATTATATAAGTATAAGGACTTCTATTATAAGAAGCCAGAAAAGTTAGATGAATTATCTGATTGAAAAGATAAATTATTTCTTATTACTTGTTATCCATTTAATACTACTATTACGAGATATGTAGTTGAGTTGGAATTAGATCAAATTATTTTAAAATAAAGAGCTTGTTTGAAAGGCTCTTTTTTTTGGGGTCAATAAAAAAAAGAATGGCTTTCTGCTCTCATTTTTCCTTGTTTGTGTTTTCTACTTAAACAAGGGTGTAAACAATATATATTCTAATGGTGTTTATATTGCTTGTTTAAGAAGGGAATTGTAGGTGTACCGATATACTGATATATAAGAGTATATACTATTGTATAAAAAAATATTTGCATTATTCTGAAATTACTATATAATCATTGAGAATATTTTATTGTCTTACTAGTAGGTTGTGATTATATCATGAGAAAATATAGATTTTGTTATCCTAGGACTTTTTGCTTTAAGTTTTATTATGATTGTATTATTATTTGTTTTAATAAATAAATGAAAGACTGCTAATCAATATAAGAAGAATAAAAAAAAATTTAAGGCTAAGTCAAATATAAATATGATTAATTACGAAAGTTTAAAGTCAGAAAGTATACCGATATACCAAAATAAAAATAAAGGTGTACCGGTACACCAAAATAATAAAGAGGATGATTTAAATGTACCGATACACTTAAGTAAAAAGGAAATAGAAAGAATGGAAACTTTTAAATTAAAGGGTTTATCTATCTTTAAATCTAATATTAGAAGTTCTAATCTTGTATCTAATTGAAGATTACTAGAAGCAGAGAAATGAATTATTAATTTTTATAATTTTTTCCATTGATTGCAAAAGTATATGAACATCTTGTTTAAGAATTGAGAGTATGATATACCTGTAAAAGATTTATTTTTAATACATAAAGAGATATGGAAATGAGATATACTTTTATTTCGTAAAATATTAGAGCAAATTAACTTGAAAAATTGATTTACACAAGATAGTATTGATATTACCGATGTATTGTTTAGGAAAATCCTAATAGAAACAATATCTGATGATAATTATAAATTATTTAAAGACAAAGATGAGGAGGATTATAATAAAAAATTTAATTTAATTCAAAAGGTTGTAGATAAAGCTAGTTCAACTAATGATGAAATTCATTTAACTGCAAATGATAAATGAATATTGGATGAATATGAAATGGAAATAGAAATTTGAAAAGAGATTATGAAGATAACTAAAAAAGGGTTAAGGAAATGATTTAAATTTTGGTTATTGAAAGTTGATATTGAAAGAAGAGAATTAGAGATTAGAATAGAGGCTAAAGATTTGTTTAGTAGAGAAATTCAAGAGTTGGTTAAGTATTATAGTGAGGAGAATAGTTTAGACTCAATAATTTTTTATATTTAAAAAGAACATGAAATTAAAAACATTGAAAATTAAGGAGGATTTTTTGAATGGTACTGATTTATGATTAGAATTATTTTCTTATTTTAGTAATAAAAATAATTGTAAAAACCCCAAAGTCCTTTCTGCTCAATATATAGTAAATATAATAGAAAAAACTAGTATATTTGAAAATAGGAAAAGACAATTTCTTGCTGAAACCTTAAATAAGGGGTATAAGTTGAAAAATAATGACATTAATGGTATTGTAAGAACATCTAGATATGAAACTAAAGGATTTTACTTTGTTAAGACATTCTTTGGTGAGCTATTTGTTGATTCTGTAGTATTGGATGATTTCAAATTTTATACAGATTCTTCATCATCTAGAGTATCAAAACGGATACATAGAAATCTTTTAAATGAATTTTTGGCTTATTATACTAATATAGATGAACTAGTAGAACAATTTATATTTAATGTAAATAATACAAAGCACTTCTCTTTTATAGAAAATTACTGAGATTATCAAATGTGTTCTTTGATATATCAATATATGGAAAGAGATAAGTGATTAATTAAGCAAATCGATAAATTTGAAGTTAAAGATATTGATAAAAGGTGTATGTTGATTCAGAGAAATGATGCTAAGATTCTAAAAGATCTATATCATACATTTAGTGTATATTTCTCTAGTAATTTCAGGGAAAATTCAGATTTATTTATATAAAAATATAAAGATGGCAATAATAATATCATCAACTAATAATAAGTGATGAGTGTGAAAAACTTCTACTGTTGTTAATGAAGCTACAATACTTGCAGATGTTTTTGATAAGAAAGTTCTTGTTATTGATCTTGATCAACAATGTAATCTAAGTCAAGCTCTTCTTTGAGGGGATGATTATGATGCTAATGAAAATGCTTGAGAATTATTTAAATCAGATTCACAAATGCCTGTTAATGAATTGATTGTTCCAGTATTTAAAAATTTAGATATTATTCCTGGTAAGTTAGATGATGTTTTTTTATTAGAATCTGAATTAGAGGTATTACATGAGAGAATTAGGGATGATATTAAACCTAAGTTAGTTTCAATATGAAAAGAGGAGATTGCTAATAAAGAGGGGGTGTCCGAGATACTAGGCACTTTGGATAAAATTATTTTAGATAAAGAAGAATGGATTAGGGTATTAAAGAGGAGATTATCAGAAATTGATTCAGAATATGATTATATATTTTTAGATCTACCTCCTTCAGTTTCTAGAGTACCGAAAAATGCTTGGATGGCCTCAGATTATTTACTTATTCCTATTAGTGATTATTTTGCATTAAAGTGAACTGAATGATTGATTCGTAGGATGATTGAAATTAAAAGGGATTATAATCAGGATCTAAAATTTATATTCTTTTTTAATAAAGCTCCATTATCAAGTAATTTATTTTGAAAGGATTTCCTTAATAAAGATTACTTGGAAATAGTTAAAGAATTTATTGATGCTATATGAAGTAATGAAGCATTAGGTTCTGTCTCTCATATAATGGATAATATGATAAGGTTTAGTGCAGATGTTGAAAGGGCTTATTGAAAATGACAAACTTTAATAGATAAAGAAAAGTGAATAAAAACTTTAAGGCAAAAACAAAAAAAAGGATTTAAAAACAAGGATAAAATTAAAGTTTTAGAGGATTATAAGAATTTTGCGAAGGAACTGATTGAGATAACTGAAAAATAGAATTCAGTTAAAATAAAATATATTTTATAATTAAAAGTATTATGGTAAAATTACCTGGTAATCTAGGAATAAAGAAGAAAGAGGAAGAAAAGAAAAAATCCATTTCTTTCTGAAATTTCTCTGAAAAAGCTTTGGATAGAGAATGAAAAATTAAATCTATTTCATTGAGACTAAAGGATATAGAACCATTTGAAGGAAATGTTAGGATTGAATATGATCAGGATGAATTGGATTTATTGAAGGATTCAATTAAGAATCATAAAAATATATGAAATATAGATGTTTTTCATATACAAAAATGAGATAGATATATTATTTCAGATTGACACAGAACTCATAAGGCTTTTATGGATTTATATAATCCAGATCATAAAGTTGAAGTAATTATTAGATGAGAAGCAGAAGAATTAAATGAAGATACAGAAATTAAGTTAATGAAAGTTTGATTTGTTACTTCTAATACTAAAAAGAATTTATGAGTACATGAAAAATTACATAGTATAAAAAAATATTTAGAAAGGCTTGATTCTGTTGATCCCTCTAAGTCTCATAAAATCTCTCATGTAGATGTTTATGAACAAATAGGATTATCTAAATCTCAAGCAATGAAATATAATTCTTTACTTGAGAAATTTACTCCAGAACAATTTGATATATTTAAAGAAGAAGAAGTTTCTTATAAATTACTTCTTGAATTGGCAAAAATAAAAAACGAAGAAGAATTAAAAGAAGCTATTGAAGTTGTTAAATCTTGAAAAGTTGAAACAACAACAGATTTCAATACATATAAAGATATTAAGGAAGAAATTTTAGAAGACCATTGAGATGAAGAATATTGAAATGGTGTTATAAAAGAAGAAATATATGAAAAACTAGATAATAAAAAGAAAGAAAAGGATTGAGATATGAGACATGAATTAAAATCAGTTAAAGATATTAAGGTGGCCTCAAAAAAGATATACAAAATTATGTTGAATTTGAATGTCGAAACTTTGAATGATGAAGAAAAAGATATTTTACAAGAATCTATAATTAATTTAAAAAATATTTTAAAAAATAAACAATTATAATTATGTTTAATATATTTCTAAATTTCCTTATAGTTATGTTGATTATGATTATCATATATTGAGCATATAATATTACTTATTTATTTTAAAATTATTATTATGAAAAAAATTGCTATTATTACTTTAGGTTTATTACTTTTGTCTGGACAGGCTTCAGCTTATGTTAATTGAATGACTAATAAAATAGAATCAAAAGCTATTGGTGTAAATGATTTTACTTATGTTTCTCTTTTTATATATGATGAGAATTCTGTACCGTTAACTTGATTGACTCCAACTATTAAAGCAACTCCTGATTATCCTGTTGTGATTTGAGATGTTTTTGATTGTACTACTGCTGAATGAAGAGAAGAATGTATTAATGTTGATCCTGATTTAGGATGATTAAGATGATCTTATGTGGCTAAAATTGCATCTAAAAATGTTGAAGAAGATGTTAAATTAACAGTACTGTCTTCATCTATTGCTGATGAAACTCCTAAAATGTGAGTACTTGATCTTAAAATAGGTAAATGATGAGAAGCGATTAAAAAAGTTGAAACTTTAAGTGAAGTTCCTAAAGTATGAACTGATAATATAAAAGGTACATATTTTTTATATATGGCTCTATGACTTTTAGTTATGTTAGTAGGATGAATGTTTATGTTCAATAGAAAAGAGGCCCATATTGGAAAATAATATAATTAAAGCAAAAAACTCTCAAAAAAACACTCATATATATATATCTTATTTTAAAAAATTATGTTATTACAATTAGGGGATTGGATTAAAAAATGATTAAAATCTAATAATTTAGATCAAATGTTAACTTTGAAAAAGGAATCATCTGATTTTGGAAAAAGAATTGTTGAAATAGATAAAATTATATCTGAACTGTTAGAAGAAAAAGAAACGCTAATTATTTCTAAGGCTGAATTAGATAAAAAAGCTCAATTAGAATTAGATAATTTATTTAATGATAATATTACAGCTACTGAAATAATGCCTAAAGAAAAAGCTATAGTTATAGGAGAGGTAGAAGAAATAAAAATAGAGACTCCTTTAATAGAAAATGAAATAATAGATGAAAAGATAATTGAAGAAGTTAATATTCCAATTATTAAGAGTGATAGATTTATAGAAAAAGAAATTGTTCCAATTGAAGGAAAAACAGAAGAAATGAAAGAAGAACTAAAGGTGGAAGCAATTAGGGAAGTGAAGGCTCCTAAAATTGATTTTTCACACATTAAAATTCCTGTAAAACTAGAAAAAGAAGAAGAGCCTACTGTAGATGAAATATTGGATGATACTAGTCTTTCTGATACTGAAAGATTAATTAAAGTAATTAGAGTAAGATCTAGTAATACAAGTAAGTTACAAGAGAGTGATTCTGTATGAGGTTTTATTGATAAAATATCAAAAACTCCGGAACAAAAATTAAATACCTTACTTTCGTATATAGCTAATTAATAAATACTCCTCCTTATATTAAAGAAGGGGAGTATTTATTTTAGTGTCAATTTTTTAGATAATAATGAAGAAATAAATGAGTGAAAATATTACAATTATACAAATGATTCTCGAAATCATTAAAGGAAATAAAAATTTGTTAGATCCTTCTTTATTAAAAGAATATGCTAAACAGGTTGAAGATAAGTGAAATGAATTATATTACTTAGGAATACTACAAGAAAATCATGCTGATATATTAGAACAAGTTATATGAGTTGCTATTCAGCATAAAGTTTTTAATAAAAAAGAATTTAATGATGTAGAAAAACAATTACAAGAACTAATTGATAATGATTCTATTGAGGAGACTATAATAGAAGAAGTTATAAATAATAAAGAAGAAGTGGTTATTGAGGATACTGTAAAAGAAGAAATTATAGAAGATATAAAACAAGAAGTAAAAAAAGATGTATTGACTGCTAATGAAATAAATAAATTAATAGCTAAATGAGTTAATTTATATAAAGCTATACCATGAGATAAAATACCAAGAGATGATAATTTATTTTACTCTCAGATTCAATTATATAGATTTATAGATTCAGGTTGATCAGATTTCGTTATTGAAACACAAAAAATAGATTGAAAAATTTATTCAATGATTAAATTTAAAATATCATGAGAACATGAAACGCAAGATAAAACGGATTTAGCTCGTCCTACAGATAAGAGTAAAGGAAATATGAATAAATTTTTTGATTCAGTAAGGAAATATATTTGAGGTACACTCGGAGATATGAATACTGATTTAAAACATGTTATGCAAGATTCTAGTTTTTCTTTAGAATTTAGAGAAAATATAAGATCTTTCCGTATGAATAGTATGCCTACAAGATGTTATAATCAAGTTTTTCCTAGATATGTTTTAAGATTGACTTCTGATTGAGATGCTATTGATTTTGATTCTATTGAATTATTACCTTTTATGAAGGATATGTATTCAAAAATGATTAATGGTAAATCTGCTTGAGTAATAGCTGTAACATGACCTACCGGATCATGAAAAACAACTACTATTTATGGAATGCTAAATAAAATAGATAAAGAGAAGTATTGAGTTCTCTCTATTGAAAAACCTATAGAGTCTCAGGTTCATGGTGTTAATCAGACTCAAGAAGATTCTTCAGAAAGAGAAGATAAGAAACAAAAATATACAAATAAAGAATGAATGAAGGGAGTATTAAGACAAGCTTTAGATGTTATATTCATTTGAGAAATGAGAGATTCTGAGGAAACAATTGAATGAATAAAAGCATGATTAATTTGAAATAAACTTATTACTACATTTCATACTAATTCATGTGTAGATACTATACTTAGACTAAAAGAAGAATGAGTTACAAATAATGCAATTTGAAATTGAGTTAAATATATTACATGACAAAGATTAGTGGCAAAATTATGTCCAAGCTGTTCTGTTCAAGATCCAGAAATGGATAAAGTTTTAAAGAAAATTGATAAGCTATTTAGAAGATCTAGATTGTTTTTTCAGATTCAATTTAAAAAATTATTAGAACATATTCCTGTTGAAGAAATCAATAATTTAGAATTATTGGAAATGCATATTACTAAAGATCTAGTTTTCTTATCTGAAGAAGATATAGAGGTTATGATAGAAATGATAGAAGATAGAGTTGATGATTTTTCTTTAATAAAAACAAAGCCTAAAAAGATTGAATTCTTATTAGATTTATATTCTGAATTTCCATCTCCAGAATTAAGAAGATGGATAAATTCTAGAATTTCGGAGGCTAATATTAAAATTCATAATCCTAAATGATGTAACTATGAATGAGAAGAAGTTTACTGTAAAAATTGATATCTAACATGAGGTAAATCAAGAATAATGATTGCTGAAGTGATGAAGATAGATAAACCTATTAAAAGATATATACAAGATCCTGATTCAAAATTAATAGATTTAGAAAGCTTTTTAATGGATAAATGATTTATCACAATGAAAATGTATTGATATTTATTGGCTTTAGATGGACTGACAACGATAGAAAGAGTTAATGAGGTTGTTGAATAAAAATATAAAAATATTTGCATTTTTCCGAAATGGCTATATAATGATTTCAAGTATTTTATTACTTTATTTGTAAAATGAGGAAAAATAAGAAAAAATGATTTATTTTAGTTCTCTTATTGCTCTTAACTACCGTTTTCAGTACTATATCATTAGCACTTATTTCATACTATTATACTATCTCAGAATGATACTATAATAATATGAAAAGACTACAGGCTACTAACTATACTGCTGAATGAGAGGAGATGGTTAGGGGATATATAACTACTGTAATTAATAAAGATAAAATAAATTGATGGAAAAACACTATTTCTCCTATTTCTTGAAATTATATTATTTGATTTGATAGTTCTTGATATACTTTAATTTCTTGAGAATATGAGACTATAGAACAGGATGAACCTTTCTTTGTTGATTATATAAGAACTATTGAAATTAATGATTGAGATTCTAATGATGAAAAGAAAATAACTGTTACTGTTGATTATTGAGGAGATAGTAATGTGTCATTTGAAACTACTTTAGTAAACTTATATTGAGAATAATGAATAAAAATCAAGAAGGGTTCACTTTAATTGAATTACTTTTCGGTATTGCTATATTGATGATATTAATGACTGTTATATATGGATTTCTACATGATTTTTCTCAGAAAAGTTATTTAGTTGATATACAAACTAAAGCAACATCAAATTTATCTGTTTTAAATAATACTGTATCATGACTAATTAAAAATTGATATGGGGTTGATTATTCAAGTATAGATACATGAAGTGATCTAGATAGATTAGTATTATATAGTGATAAAATAGAACAAAATAAAATTACTCTTTATGTAAGACAAGATTTAGATAGAGACATCAGTAGACTTATTATGGAAAAATGATGAGTAGAATACTTCCTACATTCTACTTCATTATTTATAGAAAAATTTAATATAGATATGTCTCCTAAGCCAGTATGAGTATTGGCCGACATTCAACCATGGGTATCTGTAGATTTTCTTGCAAGAAGTAGAAGTCCATTAGAAGAACCTACAGATGATATATATTATGATATGTATAATAAATCAGAAGTTTCTTTGAAATGAAGGTGGTTAGTTAGGAATTATGTTCCTTCATCACTAAAAAATTAATATTTTTTAAATAATAAGTAATGGAATCTAAATATGTAAAATGAAAAATTAATATATGGGTATTTTTAATACTTATATTTTTAATTTGATTTGCTTCTTATACTACTATTACTATAAATAGTGTTTTTTCTGATTATAAAAGTAAAATTAAAGATGCTAAAGCTTTAGAAATAGTTAATAATACTAAAATTGAAGAAAAAGAAATATATATAAGACTAAAACAATATGGTTATAAATTATCATCAATAGATAATATAATTAATTTTAAAGATAGTATTGTTAATTGGTATGAGTTCTTGGTTGAATTTAGGATGATTTTGCCAAAAGTTATTTCAATTACAACTTTAAATTATTCTGATGAAACAGGGAAGTTAACATTAGGTTTGGTTTCTCCATCTGAAGATAGTTTATTACAATGATTAACAGCTATAGAAGAATTTAAATGACTTAAATCAGTAGAGTTTAATACTATAAATAAGGAAAAATTAACATTCATATGAGATAAAAAACAATATGTATGATTTTCTACTACTTTATCTGTATTGTTAGATTGAGAATATTTAGCTGAAAGGTATGATACAATTAGATTGTATAAAAATATCAAATATAATATTTGAGATTCATCTAATGTAATGGATATTACTAAAGAAATATTAATGTGAACATGAACTATAAGTGAAAAAATTGAACTACTTGAAATAGAAGAAGAGTGAGAGTATCAATGAATGTGATCAGGGAATATAGATTATAATTAAAATTTTATTTGTTTTATTTTGTTTAAATGAAAGATTTCAATGAGTTACTAAATCTTAAAAATAAGATTGTAGAAAAAAAGAAAGAAGAAGGAGGTATTGTTGAGGAAAAGGTTTCTCCCTTTGCTAAAAAGAGTCCTTTTGGTTGATTAGGTTCTTTGTGAAAAGTTAATATGAAATCATGAATAAAAATTAATCTAAAAAGGAATCAAGTAGTAGAGTATGTTTTATGGATACTTCTTATATCATTATCTTTTTATGCTTATGATTCTGGTTTACAGAAAAAAAATGAAAGTATTCCTACTTTAAAGAAAGAATTATCTATACTTGAAAATAATATCTTGAAACAAGCAGAAGAACTTAGTGCTTTAGATAAAATTAATCTTGATAGTTCTACTTTAGAAATCAAGGAAGAACTTCTAGATAAATATTTACCTACTGAAAATGAATTACTGTATATTGAACAAGCTAATACACTTTATCAAGTAGCTAAAGAAGTATGATTGAATATTGATAGTCTTCAGAAAATAGAGGTAAAAAGAGATGATAATAAAATAATAGAATTATGAAATGAGTTAGCTAATAAATGAATAGATAATTTTTATGAAGATAATTGGTATACTAAGTTTATTATTTCTACTATATCATCTGAAGAAATAATTGTCAGATTTAAAGAAAAAGTAGAAGATAGAGTAGAATTTGTATTTGATTGATTTAGTATTAATGAAGCAGATTGAGAATTAAAATATAGTTTTTCATTGAAAGCATTTTATAATTTAAAACAATAATATGGGATTAATTAATTTAATAAAAACGATATTTTTACTTTTAGTTTTATGAATGTTTGGTTATTTCTTTGCTAGAAGTGAAATGTATCCTTTTGAGGAAAAAAAGGGATGAATAATAGCAAGGGAAGATGCTACTTTTTTACAATTAAATGAATCAGTTATCTGAGAATTGAAAGATAAAGAGGAATATAAATTAATTCAAAAATTAGATGAAGATGAACTATGAAAAGAACAGATCTTCGAAGAGATGAATAAGAAAGACTATAATTTTTAATTTGATATAATGAAATCATTTAAAGTAACATTTTTTAATCCGAAAGATCCTTCCGAAAGATATAATGATATAATAAAAGTTAAATCAGAAATTATTCTTAAAGAAATGATTCGTTCTAAGGGTTATGAAATAGATGGGTTAATAGAAGAAATAGAGGTTGAAGATACTTTTATAGATAAGTCTCAAGAATGGTTTTCTAGAAATTTTTCTACTTCTTATTGATATAAGGTAGATGATGAGGTAGATTTCTTAGATGCTTATGCTGAAGCATTGAGTGATTGAGAAACAGAAAGATCAGCATTAGTTACAGCAAAATATTTCTTTTGAAAATCATCTAAAGCAATTAGGTCTAAAATTGATGATATGATAGATATATATGATAAATGATGATTTTCTCATATATATGAAGTATTTGCCAAAAATGAAGAAATGTTTTCTGAAAACTTTCTTACATTAATGAGACAATCAAGAGATACGGAGACGAGTATATGAAAAATTATCTCAAATCCTGTAGAAAGTAAAGATAGATGACAAGAAGTCGAATGATATGTTCAATTGACTAGGTCTTTGAATACATTGATGAAAAATCTACAATGAGAATTAACAAAACCTATTGCTTGGTTTTTATGAATGTTCGGTTTTATAATGGCTATTTCACTATGAATAGTTCCTATAATGTTGGAATGATTTGGTAAGATTAGGGATATATCAAAAGATAATTATTATTGATTTTGAGAAATAGTTATTGGTACTTCTAATTTTTTAATGAATTACTGAATATACTTATTGTGATTAATTATATGAATCATTTCAGTTATTGTATTTATGTATAGAACTAATGAATCATTTAAAGAAGGATTTCATAAATATATGTTGAATATGTTTATTGTATGAGATATTCTTACATTAGTATATACTAAGAAGTTAACTAGTATAATCGCTATTTATCATGAATCATGAATGACCTGGAATAAAATATTTGAGTCAATAATGCCTATGGTTTGATTAATTCCGATTAAACAAGAATTAGAATTTATATGACAAAATGTGTGATCTTATGATTATGAAACTATTTTTTCTAATTATCCCGAGAATGAGAAGTATTTTACTGAGATGTTTTATAACCAATTAGCTAAAGAATCTAATTCTTCTTGAGGATGAGATACATGAAGATTTAAGAAAGCATTTGCTATGATTTTGAAAAATACAGATGATTTATGGAATAAATCAGTAAGTAAATATCCTGCTAAAATAGGTAGTATTATTTTCTCTGTATGATTTGTAGTAGTATGAGTATATGTTATAGGTCTACTGATTTTAATTATGATGACCTCATTAAATTCTATTTAATATTTATTTTTAACTTTAATTATTATGTTATTAAAAAACACTAAAAAAGCCTTTACTCTTATTGAGTTACTAGTAGTTATTTCTATTATTTCAATTTTAGCTACTCTTTGAGTTCTAAATATGAGTACTGCTTGAGCAGATGATACAGCAAGGTTAAAATCTCTTAATGATATAAGAGTGAACTTGGAAGACTTTAAACAAAAAAAATGAGTATATCCTAATTCTAGTTCTACATGAAGAAAATATCCTGCTTCAGGTTGTTCTGTTAGTTGATATGATCTTTTAGCTTCATGTTTTGTTTCTCAATGAGGATTAGTTGAGGATAGTGAAACATATGATAATATGGTTTTTGATCCAATGGAATGAGAATTTAATGATTTTGATCAAGAATATGCATTTTATTATGGGACTGCTAATAATGGTAATAAATATAAAATATGTGCATTAGCTTGAAAACAAGATAATGAAAAATATAAAGGTTTAGACTGAAATGATGCACAAGAATGAAGTAGATATATCTGTGTTACTTCAAGTAATACAAAATTAACAGATGTTAGTACATTAAATAAATAATTATTTATAAATAATGAAATTTTCTAATAAAAAGGGTTTTACTCTAGTTGAATTATTGGTGGTAATTAGTTTGATAGTAGTATTTTCTTCTATAATGACTACTATTTGAGTAAATTCATTTGTTCAATGAAATATTGCTAATAAATTAACATATTCTAAAATTGATAACTCTATGAACTCTTCTTTAAGAAATGCAATGAGTTGATATTGAGGAAAGAGTATTGATATTTGAGTAAAAGACTCAAAAACTCTTTTACCTGAAGATTTCATGTTATTTTTCAGAAGTTCTCTAGAGAATGATAATATTTCTTGATTCTATTCTGTAATAGAAACTCAGAATAGAAGAAACTGAAATCTTAAATATACAAGAATAATAAATAAGGAAGATAAAGAATTAAGTTCATCTTATATTTATTTAAAAGAAATAAGAGCTAAGACAGATGAGGGGGATGTATGAATAATTGCTCAATCTTTTGGTATTAGTTTTAGAAATCCTACAGGGAAAGTATCGTTCTATATTGATAATGATTTTTTTATTGAAGACTGAATAGTTATTCTTTCAGAAGATTCTACTAATACAATTAATGAATGATTAACTCCTGTGGAAAATTCTCTATATAATATAGTAGAATTAGACTTTTATTGAAATGATAGTCAGAAAAAATTTACCTATAAGATTTATAGGGATAAGCAATTTTATGTTTCTTTAGATTAATATTATGAAATCATGAATAATATGAGGTTCATTAATGACAGCAATGTTTGTATCATACTTTGCTCAAATGACTCTTACACAAGATATGCAGATAGATATGAGTAAACAAACTAGTTATGTTTGAGCTTGATATGTAGCAGAAGCTTCAGTAGAGAAAGAACTATTAGCATTGAAATCAGATGATATTAATAAAATTGTTAAATTTAATGAAATATCATGACAATGAATTAAAGAAAATTCTGAATATTGATTTATTAATGAATGAGCTGATAGTTGATATTTCGATTTAGAGTTAAGTTCTACTCCTTCATTAGAGGTTGATTTATGAACTATTATCTGAGGAGATATTGTTTTTGAATGATTATCTAATAATGATTATTTCGATACATTTTTACTGAATTATAATAAGTCTACTACTTCAGATATCTTACTTGAGATAATTAAATCAGATAATAGTGGGACTTTCGAGAGTTGTGATTTTTATGAAGAAGTAGAAGATTCTTGTTCTCAGGTTAGTAAGCAAGTAATTAATACTAATGATTTAACTCTTCATTGAAGTGTTCTTGATTGACTACAAGTTTATTTTGAAACTTGAGATGATTGATTTTCTAATAAGTTAAAAGTTCAATGATTTAATGTTAATTCATTTGATTATAGATTATCTTTTTCAACTCTAAAAGGGGATAGTATAGCTTTTGCTTATTATGTTCAAAGTGGATGAGTTACAAAACCAGTAGCTAATAATTTAATAGAGATAGATACTGTAGGGACTGCTATTGATAACTTTGCTAGACTAAAGTTACAAAAGAGGATAACAAATGATATTCAATCTAATTCTAAATATGTACTATTTAGTGATTGAGAAATAGCTAAATAATTTAATACTCTTTTATATCTAATATATGTGAAATAATACTAATGTAACGGATCAATTTGATTCAATTTTGTCTTCATTTTTTTGAAGTAAAGATAACGAAAAAAGATCTAGTGAAGTAATTATAAAAGAATGAAATGTTGTTTTTTATGAATTGGATTGAGATTTTCAAAGACAAGAAATATGATGGGAAATTACTGAAGATAATATTAATGAATTCCAATATTATATTGTAATGAATAAATTAGATGAAGATGAAGATATGGTAAATACCTTTGTTGCAAAATTCAAAAAAGCATGACATTATAATTATTCATATATTTTTGATTGAATTCCATTGAGAATCAATTGGTCTATGTGAAGAGGGAAAAGTTTTATGAGAATAAGAAGATTGCCTTCTAAAATGCCGACTCCTGATGATCTAAATATTCCACATATTGTAAGGGATGAAATTTCAAAATATAAAAACTGATGATTAGTTGTTGTTTCTGCTCCACCAGGTTCTTGAAAATCAACTACTATTGCTTCTGTCTTACAAGAATTATTTGATTCTAAGGTTGTAAATGCTATTACTTTAGAAGATCCATTAGAATATATATATAAAGAAGACTCTTTATCTATAGTAGAACAAAGGGAAAGATGACTTGATTTTGATGAATATTCTACATGAATAGAAGCTTGTATGAGGCAAACTCCTGATATTGTAGTTGTCCAAGAAATGACTACTCAGGATATTGTTAAAGATGTTATGTATCTTGTTGAAAAATGAGTTTTAGTTATCACAACTTTACATACTTGAGATGTTCCTAGTATATTTGAATCTATTCTTTCTGCTTATTGACCAGAATGAAAACAAGAGATATTGAATAAATTAGCAATGCATTTTAAGTGCTGTATTTCTCAAAGATTAATAAAGAAAAAAGACTGAGGATGAAAACTTGCGATATTTGAAGTCTTAACAAATACTAATGAAGTAAGATGATATATTAAATGAGATAATGTAAAGAATTTACATCAACTTATGGTAAGAAAACCTCATTTATTATTTTCAGATGATATAATAAGTAAACTTGAAAAAGAAGAAATAAGTATATTAGATTGATTTGAATCATGTCCTTTCTCTAGATTAAAGGACCTAGAAGATAAAGTTTGAGTTACATATAAAGAAATAAGAGATAGTTTATAAAACTATCTCTTATTTTTATGTTAATATTTTTCTAATAAACTCTGCAACACTATTAATTCTATCTTTTATACTATCAATATCACTTATCAATAATTCAGGATTATTATATATAATACTTACTTGATAGAATACTAGACTTAAATCATGCATTATTTTATCTCCCCAAAATTTATAATCAATAATAAATATAAAAATTAAAGTAATCCATAATAAAGGTTTTATAATTTTTCTTTCAAATCATCATCAAACTCTAAAGGCTATCCATTTTGGTAATTGAAACTTTAATTCTTTTTCACTAAATGGTATTTTTAATATAGTCCATCATTCTTTAGAAAATGCATCTCAGAACATATGAAAAATATAACCTAGTACCAAACTACCTAAAAAGTATCAATAGACCTCAGGAATTAAAAGAATAGGGAAGAATACTATAATTAAAGTTGATAATAATTTATCAATTAACTTAGTATCTATTGTTAATGCTTTTTTTCAGAATCATATCTTTTTAATTCCTATCCATAAGATTTTTAATTTGAAGTCATCAATTAATACCCATATTATAGTTATAGCTAAAAATGATATTATTGTTAATGTTATTATGTTGGTTCATATAATGTATAGTATTAGCATTAATACACTAAATAACAATATTCAACTTAATCTATGAGTTACTCATCTATGATTAACAAAAAATGATAATATAGATAATGCAGGCCCTAGGATGGTTTTGTTAAATCTACTATTATGTAGGTCAGCATCAGGAAGAGATGTCACTATTGCTTGAAAAGGAATACTTATTAATGGAAATGAAGATATAATCAAAATATACCAAATAGCTAATTCATGTTCTATTTGGTAGGTTTTTAATACTAAGCTTAATCAGTATATTCAGGTTATTGTAAAAAGTATATGGGTAGATCTTTCCATTATTTTTTTATAAATGTATATTTCTTTCTATCTTTTCAATACCACCATGAGCCAGGCTTTATGTATACAAGACTAGTATTTTTTTTCTTTTTTAGATCCTCTATCGAAATTATTGAAACAGGGTCTATTTTATTTTGTATTAAGTGATGACAATTTCATTCTATAGTTAAAAGGAACTCTTTTTTGAAATCAATGAAATAATCTATATTTTTATATATTCTTTTTTTGTTCTTATATGAAAAAATAATTCAGGGTAATCCAATTATATTTAATAGGTAATTAGTTAGAACTAATCATTTACTAAAATTATAACCAATTAATGGTTTTTCTTTTAAAATCTCATATGTAAGTCTGCAAATTGCATCTAATACTCATTCTTGAGATTCTATCTTATTATCTAAATTATATTTTATTTTTTTACTTCAGTTTCAAAAGAATTCACTCCAATTATGTAAAATATGATTTATTAATAGTAATACATTTAATGAAGGAGATTTAAAGTTAGAGTTTTTTCTGATATTTTCCTTGAAATTTTTTTCTAGTTTCTGAATAAATAATTCTATATCTTTTTTTATATAGCTATTTTTAATATATTCACTTTTATTATTTACTAACTTAATGGTTGTTTTATTGAAAACCGAATCATCAAGTAACGATTCAAAGATTCAATCATAAGCAAGTGTTTCTATTAGTAATGATTCTATATTAGTAGGAATAATGTCTATTTTATAGGTAGATATTTCTTCTTTTAATTTATTAATCCTTTTTAGTTCTTTCATTTAAATGTATTATACGAAAATATTTTCTTTTATTGTAACTAATAATGTATATATTACAAACTTAAATAATAAATAAAGATAAAAAAGTATTATTTTTATTTGCAATAGATATAAAAATGAATATAATACTATAAATTACTTATTTACAAAACAGCGTATGTGATATCACTACAATTTAAATAAATCTTTGGAAGTTGATCTTGTAGATAAACAAAGTAAGAGTCTTTTTGATGATTGATATAAATATAATAATAAGGAATTATCTTATGATTTATATGAAGAGATCTTCGAAACTAAAGAGTATCTAGATTTTATTTTCTTTAGAGAGGCTGAGGTTGATTCTGAATTATCTGAATATGAAATACTTGAATCAGTTGAAGTTACAGATGTTAAATATAAGCTTTTAAAAAAAGAAGAATGATTTATTGGTTTTTTTAAGAATATGATTAATAAATTCGTATCACAAAAAGAAATCAATGTAAATGAACAAAGAATTAAACAATTACAATTACAAGTAAGTAGAAAAGAAATTAAAGATCTTAATATTAATAAGAGATATTCTGAAGAATGAGTTATTAAAGAGCTTACAGATTTAGAGATAAAAGATTTTCAAAAAGAATGAGTTAAATATTCTTTTATATGAACTACTAGTAATATAAAAAAAGAATCAGTTAAAATACCAGTTAGAAAAGAGTGAGTTGAAAAAGAAGATTTTATAGAGAAATATGAAGGAAAATATGAAATTAGAATTGAGAAAGAATATTCTGAAAAAAAACTAAAAGAAAAAATAATAGTAGATAGGAGAGAAGTTATTGAACAAACTGAATATATGTATATTCCAGGAGTTTGGAGTATGGACTATAATCATGAAGAATGAACTGTTGCAGATTTTAAATGAGAATTTATAGTAAAAACAATTTCTTGATTTAATGTTCATGATGAAAAATATTTCAATCATGAAGAGATAAAAGAGCAATTAATAGATATAATTCAGGATGAGCATTGAATGACTCAGTATATGAGACAAAGAGATGATAATGTAGATTGATTTAATATAGAATCTTCAAAATTAGTTTAATTATAAAAATTAAAAATGGATAAAACTTACACATTAGCATGATGAATGACAAATAAGATAGGGAATAATAGATATTTCCTTATTTTGGATTATGATGATTTTGATGAATCTAATTTTAATGAAATTAAAGAGGAAATTACTTCTTTAATACAAAAGTTCAATTTATCAGATGCAGATATTTATAAAACACAATCATGATTTCATGTGTATTTCTTTTATGATAATAAATTAAGTTCTGAAGAGTTTTTAAAAATAATATGAACAACAACTAAAACTGATCCAAATTTTAGACAAATGTTTACAAAATTCTTTGATAATAATAAATGAGTACCTCTTAGATGTTATTGAAAATATGAAAATAGAGATATTTCTCTTTATACAATTATTAAATGAAAAAAACCTGAACTCTTAGAAGCATCTACTTGAAAAACTATTAAAGGATCAGTGAATCATTTAATCAATACGCCTACAGTTAATACTAATAATTATAAATATAATGTTACTTCTATTGAGCCAGGTAATGAAATTAAAACTCCTATAGTAAAAGAGGTTGAGAAGAAAGAAATTAAAGAAGAAGTAAAAGTAAGTAGTAAAGAAATTAAGGATCAAGAAATTAGAGATATTTTTGAAGAGAAAAAAGAGCCTGAGATTAAAAAAGAAGAAAATGTTACAACTGGAAAAGAAGTTAAAAAAATACAAGCTTCAGAATTATATGTAAAAGAAAAACAAATATCTGAAGAAAAACAATTATGGTATAAATGACCTGAGCAAAACGCTGTTGCTAGGGTTATATCTTCATCTCTTGATAGAAGAGAATGAGCTTATGTTACTCTTAGAGATGTTAAAGCTTGATTAAATGTATTAAATAACTATGTAAGTTACGAAAAAACCTCTGAATGAGAACATAATTTTTCATATTTAATGTGATGAAAAATAAAAAACTTAAAAATAGCTAATGAGTCTGTTGTAAAAAGAGTGATAGAATTAAGAAAAAAACAAGAGGAAGAATGAAAAGATTATAAATATTCTATAGATTGATTTATAGAAAGAAGACCATTTTTTATGAATAATCATCCTGCCTCTAAGTTAATGTTACAATCATATGGTATGACAGTTGATAAAACTTGAGTAGTAACAACACCATTAAACTTTTTTAAATCTGTTTGTTCATATGATATAGATAATGCTGTATTATCTGATAAAATTAAAAATTCATCTATATTTAATTTTAATGTTGATAAAGAATGAAAAGTGTCTTCTAAAACAATGAGAACTTTTCTTTGAGATAATAAATTAGAATTATTAGAAGCCTTTGATTTTATATATGATTTTGATACTCATGATTGAAATAGTACTGAATCATATGATGAATGTAAAAAAATGAGAGATTTATTAGCTTCTAAGAATATTCCTTTTTCATTAAATTTCTCAGGATCTAAGGGTTTTCATATTAGAATACCTGGATCAATAATTGCTAAGATTGTGCCTGAAGCTATTAAGTTTATAAAAGATGATATATCTAATATAAAACAAATAAATATTTGATTAGCTAGATTTGCTGAAGAAAACAATATTAAAATTGATCTATGATTATATAGTTGAGATATAAGATGATTAATTAGAGTTGAATGGAGTATTCATCCTTCTACATGAGCTGTTGTTAAGCCATTAAGTGATTCTGAATTTGATTCTTTAGAATGAAAAAAGATTAATGAAATACAAGCTATGTATAAACCTTCAGTATTAATTAAAGGTAGTAAAGAACTTTGAGTTAAGAAACTTAATTTTCAAAAGAAAGATATTGTTGTAAGAACTGATGTGTGAAATAATGTATATATGAGTTGGGAAGAAATTAGAGATTCATGAGAATATAGTGAAGATGAATGGATGGCAGTTAGAAATGATACTCAAAATCCTATTTCAAAAGAATTAAAAACATTAGCTAATTGAACTCCTGAAGAGATTAAAGAGTTTAATAAAATAATGGTTAAATGAGAATATCAATGAGTAAAGGTTGAATCTCCTGAATATATTGATTTGATGACAGGTAGAAATTATAGTTATTGTAGAAAGTGAAATGATGAAGCTTTGAGAGAATTTGTTATTAATCTAATAAAATAATTATGCTTATAAAATATTATGTTTCGATGTATAAGGATATTCCTGATATATCTAGAGTTGATGTATATATTGAGGAAAATATACTTTTATGTATTGAATATAATTATAATGAATATATTTCCTTAGATAATTCATGGGGTAATGCAACAACTAATTTAGAAGAGCAATTGGAGAATAAATTAAATATTGATTTAAATGATTATGATATTTATTCTCAATCTACTAGAGAAAATGAAGAATGAATATATTCAAAAGTTTTATTGTCTGATAAGTGAATAAGTTGGGATGTTGTTGATTCTGAAGAGTTGATAAATAAATTACATAAAATAAGTAATTCATAAGTTTATATTTTAAGAAAATATTATGTTTGAAATTATAATAAAAATTTTAAAAGATTGAGAAGAGGTTTCTAGAAGATTTAGCTTTATTTGAGAAATTGTATTAACTAATTTTGCAAAAGCATTTAGACATGAAATAGAAAAAGGTGTATGAAACTACATAGAAGCAGAATTGGTTAATGAAGAAAGTTGAGAAGTGATATCAGGTTTTGAATGAACTTATGAAATAGAAGACTTTGATCATTATCTTTGAAAAATCGAATCATTATGTGATCAACTTGAAAAATTGAGGTCTGTAGATTAATTTATATTTTAATACTTTTTATTATGAGGAATTTTAAAAATAGTTTAACTAGTGAACAAATGGATAATACGTTTGAAGAAGTATCTAGGAATAGTGCAATTAATATTATGGTTCAATGACAAGTGTATAGGTATGGTAAATGATATTGTATAGAATCATGAGAGACAAGATATATTTATAAGTCTAATGGTAAGTTTGATTGAGTTGAATAATTAATTGAAAAGTATGTTACTTATATCGATGATGTAACAAAAAAGTATGTAGAATTATGTGATGGCTCTCTTTTTATTAAAGAAAATTAATATATTATTATTAGTTAGTACAGGTAACATAATATTTATATTGTGTTACTTAATTAGCTAATGATTATGGCTAAACTATTTATTTTTATAATTGTTTTATATATGAAAAAACAAGATTTTATTAAAACTGTTGCTGAAACAACAGGAATGTCTCAAGATGCTATATCTAGAATGTTAGCATGATCTATTGAGGTAATTACTAATGAATTGAAGTCAGGAGGTGAAGTTAATATTACTGGTTTTGGTGCTTTTAAAGTATCTGCAAGAGCTTCTAGAAATGGTGTAAACCCTAGAACAGGGGAATCTATTAAAATTCCTGCTATGAACTCTCCAGTGTTTAGAGCATGAAAAACTTTAAAAGATGCTGTAAAATAGTTTTTATGAATTTTGTATACATACTTAAAAGAGCTATTTATAGCTTTTTTTTTGATTATGTTAATAATAAAAACCTTACAAGTGTAATAAAAAAATTTGACAAGTGTAATAAAAAAGTATATACTACTAATGTAATAGTAAAAAATATTACCTTCTCACATCTGAAGAGAAATGATGATTTATATTTTTAATCGTTTAGATTATGAAAACACAAATAACAAATAATAATGTTTATACATTAGACCTTACTTATAGTAAAAGAGATGATCAAGTTGATTGAATTATTAGAAAGATTCAATCATATAAAAAAGCTAGAAGTTCTAATATTACTATTGTGAGAGAAAAAATTAATTTATGATGATTTGGACCATTTAAATGTGTTTCAAATAGACTATTAGTTACATTTGATAATAGTAGGCATTTAAAGTCAATTATAGAATCATTGTGAAGAAAATATAATTCTAATGTAAATTGTTATGATATAGATTTATTTCAATTATTTTAAAATAAATGACACCACAAGAAAAAATTACATTTTCAATAAATTTACCTAAGAGCTATTATGAAGATAAAAATAAACTTTTAGGTTGAATTATTCGTTATGCTCAAGAGATAGTATCTCAGTCAGAAGTACCAGGAGAATTGAAAGCATTTTGAGATGAAACTCCCATGAGTACTACTGAAATTAAAGAAACTTTTGGATTTGAAAATAGATCTAAAATGAGCTATCATTTTTCAGCTTTTAAAAAGTTTATGAAGGATGAATATAAAATAGAAGTAAGATCATTAATGACTATCTGAACGTGATCTGATATTTACTCTAGATGAGTTGTAAGAGAATTTTTAGATTATATGAATAGAAATGGTACAAAGATAAAAATTACACTATAATTAAAATATTATTATGAAAGAAATTAGAATAGAGATCCCTGAAGGAATGGATGATAAAAACAGTATTTTTTCTTATTGTTTATCTTTCATAAAATGAAAGATATGATCAGATAATAGTCTAAAATGAAATTTAAAACCTCTATGAGATACTGAACTTATATCAGAGTTTAATTTAATTAAAGAGATTAACTCTAAACTATGACTCAATTACTCTATAGAAGATTTATCTTATAAAATTAGGGATTTCACAAGAGAGACAGGGTTAAAACTAGATCCTATTAAAAGATATAATAATGTTTCTCAATCTAAAGTTTATTTAGTAAAAGATTTAGATGAGTTTAAAATATATATATTGTGAAATAGATAAACACTCCTAGTTAATATATTTACTTTAAAAGTATAACTATGACATTAAAAGTGCCTCCATATTCACTTGAAGCAGAACAATCTGTTATATGATCAATTTTGATTGATAAAGACTGTTTAATTTCAATTTGAGACCTACTTCAATCATCTGATTTCTATACTGCATCTAATACAACTATTTACGAAGTAATATTTGAGTTATATAAGTTAAATAAACCTATTGATCTTATTACAGTAAAAGAACAATTAGATAATAAGAAATTACTTGATAAAGTAGGTTGAATAACATACTTGACTGAATTAACTGAAATTGTACCTACTACATCTAATGTACTAGAATATGCTAATATAGTTAAAAATAAGTCAGTGTTAAGAAATTTAGTAAAAGCTTAGTGAATCTAATATTTATATTGATGATTCAGCTTGATGAAGTCTTACTGAGATGAAATCTAAATGTAGAAGGTTAAAGATTGAATCTTGATTAGATCTTATAATTATTGATTACTTACAATTAATGAGTAATTGAAATTCTATGAATAGAGTTCAAGAAATATCTGAAATATCTAGATGAATTAAGTAATTAGCTAGAGAATTAAATGTGCCTATTATAGCTTTATCTCAATTATCAAGAGGTGTTGAACAAAGGCCTGATAAGAGACCTATAATGTCAGATTTAAGAGAATCATGAGCTATTGAACAAGATGCTGATAAAATTCTTATGATATACAGAGAAGAATATTATGATGAATTCACTGAAAAGAAATGAATTACTGAAGTGTTTATGAGAAAAAACAGAAGTTGACCTGTTTGAACTATTGAATTAATGTTTAATAAGAATAGTCAGAAGTTTACACAAGTTGAGAATAATTTAGGAAATACTAATATATAATATAATTTTTAAAAAAATGAATTTAAGAAATGAAAAATGAATGCAAGTAATTAAAGGACCATTACTAAATAAGAAACAGTCTGAGATCCATGAAACTATGTTAAATTTATGAAATATTAAAGCTTATAATGATCCTAATAATAAAAAATGATCTTGTTATGAATGTTACAAAGAAATTGATTTAGAAAAGAAAGAACACCTAAAAAATGTAATTCTTAAATGAGGGTATGATGCATTTTCAACACTTATGTTTTGTAGTAAAAAGTGTTTTGAAAAATATAATAATATGCTAGATAGTATAGATGAAAATGGTTTAGCTAGTATGGATACACCAATAGAATCGCACTAATTTTAACTTACAGAAAAATGAAATATTCTAAAAAATAATTCACAAAACATAAGCTACCTTATGTGAACCAATTTTAATTTTTAGCTATTTAAAGCTAATATAAATCTATGAAAAAATGTATAAAAACGATAAAGGATTTTATCTTCCAAAATGATTACTAATTATTTGTATTATTATAGTATTAGCCTCAGCTATCTATTGATATATAATAAAAGATAATATTGGTAGAACAGTACATGAAGTATGTACTAAAAAAGAAGTAGCAGAAATAAAAGGAATAAGATGTAAAAAGATTATAGATTATAGATAATAGTGATAGTCATCTTTATAGGTAATTTAGTTGATAAATAATAAATAATGTCAGATATAACAAAATATAATGAAGATTGAGAAGTAATGTATAATCAAGAAGAAGTTGAATTATATAACCAACTTGATCAAATAAAGAAGAATTTAATGCTTTGGAAATTGAGAAATTAAAATAATCCTATTTAAATCCATTTTAAGCACTAAAACACTTCACACTAACAAAGTAATTATTAAAGTAACTAAAAACACTCCTACAACTCATAATAATAGAATAAAAGCATAAAAAACTCGAATAAGAATTAAATAATACAAAAAAACAGTAGAAATAAACTATTCTACTGTTTTTTTTATTTTATAAATCAATTAAAATTAACTTATACTTAATATTATTATAACCTAGAAACCTAGTTACATCATGTAAATAATAATAAGTAATATTATTAATTGGCATACAAGTAGATCAACTAATAAAATCATCCCATTTATTGATCATACCTATTTTTTCTAACTCTTCATGAAAAGTAATTTCAGAAACTAAATCAAATAATCCACCTGATTTAGAATAATAAAGATTAATATTTTTTTCCATTGTATTATATTTATATATTAAAAGAAGTATTCATTATATACTAATTTTATACAATACAAAATTGTAATAATACAATCGTTATATTGTAAAACATACAAAAGATACAAAGTTTACAATTGTAAATTACAAACTTAATATCGGCTATATAAAGCCATTAAATACAGTATTATTGTAATAATACAAAAGTAATTATTGTAAGGATTGTATCTATACAATCCTTATATTGTAAACATACAAAAGATACAAAGTTTACAATTGTAAATTACAAAATTACAATGAATATTTAGTAGGGAATAATGATCTATATATTGTAATTTTACATTGTATTTTACATTGTAAAAACATTAAATTTTCT
>Ga0233440_1001077_pt1 | contig 26588 bp, 15 predicted proteins | sample SI_123_September_5_FD_182791 | JGI IMG/M metagenome (GOLD analysis project Ga0233440, IMG submission 182791) | Seawater microbial communities from Saanich Inlet, British Columbia, Canada - SI_123_September2016_120_MG | ecosystem: Environmental > Aquatic > Marine > Inlet | place: Canada: British... | reverse complement strand
AAATGTAATATATGTCATACAAATAATAAATGTTCTATTGTAAATTTTTATAATTTAAATAATAAAAATGATAATTATATTTTAAAAAAATCTAAAGAATTTAATTGTCTAAAATAATTTTATTTTTTTTAATTAACATAAAGAATTGTTAATTATTATTATTATTATGTGTGGTATTTTTGGTGTTTTTGGAAATTATGATAATGATAAATTATATTCATTATTTATGAAAATAAAGAAAAGGGGAAAACATAAAAGTGTTTATATTGAAGGTGATGATTATAAAGTTGGATTTCATAGATTATCAATAATTGATAAAAGTATTAATGGAGACCAACCATTTGCGTATCATACAAATAATCGTGATATATATGCAATTTGTAATGGTGAAATTTATAATTATAAAAAATTTAAAAAACAATATGAAAATTCTTATAATTTTAAATCTAATTCTGATTGTGAGGTTTTAATACCTTTATATTTAGAATATGGAATTAATTTTATTAAACAATTAGATGGAGAATTTTCATTTGCTATTTATGATTTTGATTTAGAAACAGGATATAAAAAGTTATATTTAGGAACAGATCATTTAGGTATGAGACCATTATTTTATACTATTTATAAAAATACTTTATTATTTTGTTCTGAAATGAAAGGATTAATATTAGATGATAATCGTGTAGAAAGATTTAAACCTTGTTATTATATGAAAATTGATTTTAAAGATATTAATAATAGTAATAATTTAATTCTTGAACCAGAATATAAAACATATTTGACAACAAATTATAATAGATATTTTGATTTAAATAAAATAAAACCATTAAAAGATAATAATTTGGAAAAAATATTTTATAATATTAGAAAAATTTTAAGAAATAGTGTTGAATTAAGATTACAATCAGACCAAGAGGTAGGTGCTTTATTATCTGGTGGATTAGATAGTTCTTTATTATGTGCTATTGCTTCAAATATATTAAAAGAAAAAGGTAAAAAATTAAAAACATTTTGTATTGGTATAGAGGGTTCTCCTGATATTGAATGTTCTAAAAAAGTAGCAGAATATATTGGAAGCGAACATACTATAATTGAAATTTCACAAAATGAAATGTTAGATGCATTAGAAACAGTTATTTATGAAATTGAAACATATGATACAACAACTATTAGAGCAAGTGTAGGACAATATATGATTTCAAAATGGATTTCAGAAAATACAAATATTAAAGTTGTTATTGTTGGTGATATTTCTGATGAATTAACTTCTGGATATTTATATTTTCATAATAGTCCTGATGAAAATTTTTCACATAGAGAAAATATTAAATTGTTAGATACTATTCATTATTTTGATGTTTTAAGAGCGGATAGAGGAACAGCTTCTCATGACCTTGAAGTAAGAGTTCCATATGGTTCTAAACAATTAATTGAGTATTATTTAAGTATTGAACCTAAATTAAGAGTTCCAAAAGATGGAGTTGAAAAATGGTTATTAAGAAATTCATATAAAAATACAAATATATTACCAGATGAAATTTTATTTAGAACTAAAGAAGCATTTAGTGATGGAATTTCATCAAATGAAAAATCTTGGTTTGAAATTATTCAAGATAAAGTTAATTTAAGTATGAGTGATAGATACTTTAATAGTAAAAAAACAAATTATAATATTAATCAACCAAAAACTAAGGAAGCATTATATTATAGAGAAATATTTGATAAATATTATATTAATCAAGACCATATTATTCCATTTTATTGGATGCCTAATTGGGATGAAGATGATGTTAATGATCCAAGTGCAAGGAAATTAAAAATATATAAAGATTTAGAAAATAAATAATTTTAAATAAATAATTTTAAACTTTATGCTTTGAAAAAAATCCATAATCTTCACAAAATTTAATCCAAATCATTTTATAACTATTTCCATCATTATCTTTAACAATTTTATATTCAATTAAATTATTATTTTTATCAATTAAATTTAATTTTGTTGGTGATTTTCTTAATTTTGGACTTTTTTCTAATTCTAAATCTAACAAATCATCATTATTTGGAATAATTTTTAATTCATTATTTGATGTTGATATTTTAACTTTTTTTTTAACTTGTTCTTCATCATTAATAGCTCTTTTATTACCATAGATGAAAGAACTTAATTTTTCCATAATAAATAATAATATCTTAATAAACATTATAAATATTATATTTATAATGTTTATAATTTAAAAAAATTCAATTTTTTTTAAGGTTTATAATATTTAATTTCTTCTATCCAATTTCTATTATAACTTTTTCTATATTCTTTACTAAAAACTTCATTCTTTAATTTTTTATTTGTTTTAATAATTTCAGTATTTACATTTTTTTTATTTAAACAATTTATACAAAAACGCCTCATATAATTACTATTCATATAATTAATTGTATTATTTAAAAATTAATTATATTTAAAAAAAATTATATTTAAAAATTTATTTAGTTTTTTTTGTCTTTTTAACTTTAACAGTTTTTTCATTAATGAATTCATTATAAACTTCCTCTAATTCTTTCAATTCTTTTAACCATATATCCTTAGCAGTAGTATTTTTATAAAATTCTAATTCTTCTTTAGCCTTATCATATTTATTCATTAATTCTTCAATCTTTTCTTTTGTAAGAGAAAATAATAAAAATCCAGTCAAATAATCATATGACTTATTTTCACCATTACTAATACTCAATTCAGGATACTTTAATTCAATTAATCTATCTATAATTGCACTTCTCTTTTGATGTTTAATAATAATTATATCATCCAATACCTGTTGAATATATTTCTTTTTATAAAATAATACTTCCAATTCATTTTCAAGATATTTAATAATATATTTTCTTCTCTCTTCATATTTTTCTAATCTTATTTTAGAATATTTTTCAATAATTTCATTAGGATTATTATATTTAGTAATCACATTATTTTCATATAAATGCATATTATTTATTGAAATAGTTGATTCAAGCTTAAACATCTTTTCAATCAAATTATTCTTAATAAATTTTTGTAATACATTATTCTTTAATGTTATTTGAATATTAATTGTATCTTCATCCATTCCCTTATTAATAATTTCTTTATATTCTTCAATGAATAAATCATCTTCATCCTTCTTTTTAATATCTTTAACATTCTGTTTATCTTTTTTAATGGTTTTCTTATCTTCAATAATTAAAAAGTTCTCTAATTTTTCTTTATAATTTTCAATTGATACATTAATCGGAATTTCCTTAATAAGAATTGTATTTTCATTTATAATCTCATACTTTCCTTTAATATTATAATAAATTATTTCATTCTTTTTCTTATCTTTTTTCTTATTTTCTTTAATTTCCCCATTATAATTTTTATACCAAGGAATTAATTTAATTAATTTTTTATCATCCAAAAATAACTTCACATTCTTAATAATATCTAATGGATTAAATAATGGAACATTTGATGAATATCCTGTTCCAATACCCTCAGTTCCATTTACTAACACCATTGGAATAACCGGATAATATCTATAAGGCTCAACCATATCACCATCATCTATTTTAAACTCTAATATAGCTTCATCCTCCTTTCTAAAAATATAATCCGTAATTTTATTTAATTCAGTAAATATATATCTTGGAGATGCGTGGTCTTTACCCATTAATCTTCTACTACCAAATTGACCATTTGGCATTAACAAATTAATATTATTTGAACCACAATAATTTTGAGCCATATTAATAATAGTTCCATTCAATGATGCTTCACCGTGATGATAACCACTATTCTCTGATACATAACCAGCTAATTGAGCAACCTTAATTTCCTGCTTTAAATTTCTTTTAAAACAACCATATAATACTTTTCTTTGAGAAGGTTTTAAACCATCACAAACATCTGGAATTGAACGCAAATTATCAGAATGTGAAAAATGTATTAATTCCTTATTAATAAAATCATCATAATACACTTCCTTATTATTAGTATCAATATACGCTTTATCATCATATACTTTAACCCATTCTTTTCTTGCATCTTCCTGCTTATCTCCAAATGCTAATATAATCGCTTTATCTGTTTTACTTAAATCATCAGTTTCACTATCTAAACTTTTACAATCATTATTTTTTTTATTATCATCTGTTTTATATGTTATAACTTTTTTATCATAATCTTTAAAACATTCTTTTGCTTCAGCAGGACTTGATGTTCCTAAACCTTTAAAAAACTTTAATTTATATTTATTAACATCATGCTTTTCTTCCCACTTTTTTAATTCAAATATATTATAGAATATCACAGGGTCCTTATTTTTACCATTTTTATATGCCTTAATTAATGGTGTAGCCATTGACTGGATAAAATCTAATTTTAATAATGAAGACCAAAATCTATGCAACATATTCATTAACAAACCTTTAATATGATGTCCGTCGTCATCCTGATCGGTAAGAATTAATATTTTACCATATCTTAACTTTTTAGTATCTTCATAAACTGTTTTATGTTTCAACCCTAAAATTTTAATAATATTTTCAATTTCCTCATTTTTTGATAATTTTTCAATATCACTTTTACTTGACATATTCAATTTTCTAACATTAAGTAATTTACCCTTTAATGGAAAAACACCATATTTTTCATTACCAATTACAGTCAATCCTGAAATAGCAAACGCCTTAGCCGAATCTCCCTCAGTCAAAATTAAAGTGCAATCATCTGATTTTTTACTTCCTGCAAGCAAAGCATCATTTAATTTCGGAATACCTCTCATTGTATTTGTTTTTTTACTATTCATCTTATTTAATTCAGCTTCCTGCTTTGATAAAGCACTTCTCGTCACTTCTTCAATAATTCCTGTTTTACATAATTTTTCAATAAATTTTTCATTTAATACACAAGGAAATCCATCATCAATCCACTCATCTTCCTTTGTTGTTAATTTTTTCTTTGATTGTGAATCAAAATTAGGATTTCCAATTGTTGAATTAATAAATAATGTAACATTATCTTTAATTAATGAAGGCTTAATCATCAAGTCCTTATGTTTCTTTTTAATTTTTTCAATAACCCTTTTAATAATCTGATCCATAATATAATCTACATGCTTACCACCAGCAAATGTTGAAATTCTATTAACATATGATACTTGTCTATAACCACTTTTATCATCAAATAATACTCCAACACTCCATCTATCATTCACATCCTGATATACCGTAGGAGGAATTTCACCATCATAAAACATTTTAATATAATCTTCAAATGAATTAATATTTAATAATTCATCATTAAAATATACTTTAACTTTATTTTCAATTGATGTTGTTCCAGCAATATCATAAGTTCTCTTTTTAAATAATAAAAACATATCCTCACTTAAACCCTTACATCCAAATCTTTTATAATCCGGAATAAAACTAATTTGTGTATATCCAACTTTTAATGAACTCTTTTTAATAATTGGCTCACTCTTTTTATACATATTATTTTCAAATAATTGAGTATATATTTTTTTATTATTTGTATTTAATACTTCAATTTCAAACTTATTAGAATAAATATTTGTTAATTTAGCCCCATAACCATTCTTTCCACCGACTACTCTTTTATTATCATTATCATCCTCAAAATTTGAACCAGTTAATAAATGACCAAAAATTAATTCCGGAACATACACTTTTTCTTTCTTATGCATTTCAATTGGTATTTGTTCCGTCTTAGAACAACTATTATTTGAAATTATAATTTCACCAGTCTCTTTATTAATATTAACTTTAATTGTATCACAAGTATTATCTCTAATAGTTTGATCCGACGCATTTACTAATATTTCATCAAATATTTTATATAATCCAGCATTAATAATTCTTTCATCTAATACTATTTTATTTTTATTATCATCAAAAATATATATTTTTAATTTATCATTTTTAATAGTATCCATATAAGTATCAGGTCTTATTAAGATATGCTCATGTTGAGTCTTCTTTTGATACTTATCTTCAATTTTAGTTCCTGGCATTTTAATAAATATTTATAACTATCTTTTATTTATATTTATTTTTTTATTTTCAATTTTTTAATATAATTTAAAATATTATAATATATTCTTATAAATGGCTTCAAGTATATTTAATGATGATAATATTAATGAAGATATTAAATTTATAAATAAACATATTGGAGGTAATAATGATGAAGAACAAGAAATATTTAAAAAACAGGTTAAATTAAATGATTTTATTGATGAAAATAGAAATACATTTAAACCTATTGAAAATAAAGTTAATAATCAACAAAGATTAAATAATGTTAATAAAACATCTATTTCAAATGATTTAGTAATACCTGATAATTACAAATATGATAATTTTTTTCAATACTTATTAAAAAAAAACTTAAATACAATTAATTCAAGAACTGTATTAACACATAATCAAGTTAATATTGATTCAAGACTTCAAAATAAAGAGACATTTAATGAATATATAAATTTAAAAAATGACCCTTTTATGTGTAATGGAAATTCAAATATTTTAAATATTAATATTCCTAATAATGAAATTTCAAAATTTAATATTGGTGATAAAGTATTATTACAAGGTTTAACACCCATTAAAAAAAAATTATCAAATGTCAATTTTAATTTTACAAATTCATCTAATATTGTTGTATTAAGTATTTTACCTGATTTTACTTCTAAAAGTAAATTTTATGATATTCTTATAAAATTTGATGGTATTACAAATGGTAATTCAAATTTTTTTGAAAATATACCACTTAATTCTTTAAATCAAATACAAAATATTAATATTAATAATAACAATGAATTATTTTTTGAATTACCAATCACATTTTATTCTAATAATATCAATACACTAATATCCAATTGTAAAATTTCTATTTTAAATATTTCAAATGTTCCTATTAATATTATTAATGCTTATAGACCAATTGGTGATTTAAATCTAATTGAATATCACACAATCCATAATATTCTTAATAATAATATTGAAATACAATTACCCATAACATTTAATATATCTCAACAAGAACTAAAATTTGGAGGCTCAAATATTCAAATTGGCTATTTTACACAAAATACTTTTAATTCTAAATACACATTATATTATGATTTAAATAAAGATTATAGTAATGTAGCAAGTATCAAAATAATTAATTCTGCTATTAATATACCCTCCATTGAAACAGACAATGTTTTTATTAATTCAACTAATAATAAATTATATTGGAGAAATCTTATTGATGATAATAATACTATATATAATATAACTATACCCAATGGAGTATATAATTATATTAATCTACAAGAAATGATGAAATCTTTAATTGATAAAGTTAAAAGAATATCCAGTGTTCCTAATTTATCTTTATTTAATAATATTGAATTAAGTTTTAATCCTAAAATTAGATTATTTTCATTTAAATCAATAAATGTATTTTTATTACCACTATCATTTACTAATCTTAATATAAATAATAATATACATCAAATTACAATAGAACAAGAAAATCATAGCTTTCATGTAGGTGATAAAATATTAATTATTAATGCTATTGATTATTTTACAATATCTAAAGATAATATTAATGATATTCATATTATTACAAATGTTATTTCAAAAGATAGTTATGAAATATCTTTGATTAATATTAATCCAATTCCTGATGTTGGAGATACAAAAGGTGGTTTTAAAACAAGAATAATCTCTGATAATCCTTTACAATTATTATTTAATTTTCCTAACACAATAGGCAATATCTTAAAATTTAAAGACAGTAGTTCCTCATCGGCTATTACACCATTTTCTAATCATACCAATGAATTTACAATTAATAATAATCAACCATATTTATTTAATACTGTTAATAATGAACCAAATGAAATTCCAATAGACCCAAATTATTCTTATTTTTTATTAAGAGAAAAAAACTTAAATGTATGTGATAATCCATTTTATCCTAAATATTTTTATAAATTTTCTTTTGATAATCGTTCAACAACAACATTAGATTTATTACAAGATACATATGTTGATTTCCCATTAGTATTTAATCCACCACTTGACAGTTTAAGAAGTTTTGAATTTACTTTTGTTAATCCAAGAGGAGAACCTATTAATTATAGTGATTTTGAATATTCTTTAACAATTCAAATTGACACAATATCAACCGTCCCTGAAAATACACAAATTAATACCGATATTGGTAAAATTTAAAAATTTATATAATATAATTATATATGTCTTTGAAACATAAAGGAAAATATTTAAAATATAAACTCAAATATTTACAAGAAAAACAAAAAATTATGAAAGGTGGTTCAACTGAAATTACTGATAAATTACAAAAACAAATAGACCAACTTAAACAAGAACTTCAAGAATTAAAAACAAAATATGAAACACATTATCACGAAACTAAAGGTATTAAACACTAATTTTTTATTTTAATTTTTCTATAATATTTAATAGAATACTTATACTTTGTAAATTACCAATATAATTTACTGCTCTATCTTTAAAATAATTACTTAATTCAACTATTAATTTTTTATAAAAATCCATTGAACCATTCATAAAATTATTTAATCTTTCATCATTTTCAATTTCAATACCATTTTCTTTAAATACTTTAATAATAAATTGTGTTTTCATAGTTTCATAAGTTTCTAATGTTTCTTCACCACTTAATTTTAATTCTATAACAATTGCATAGTAAAATATATTTTTTAATAATTCACTATTATCTATATCATAATCAACTCCATTAATCCTTTTCAAATAAACTTTAATTATTTCATTAAATTCAAACACATAAATATTTATTATATTTAATCTTATTATCTCTATAATATTCATATTTGTTTGATTATAATCATCATTTATAGTTTTATCCAAATCATAATATGTTTGACATACCTTTTCATTAATATTATTAAAATAATTCTTTAAATCCCCTAAATTACTACTCATTTTATTTTCAAAATTATTAAATATTAAATCATTAATTTTAGAATAAGATTTAACATCATTTGCATTTACAATTTTAATTATTTTAATATAATCCTGTTTTAATACATTAACTAATTCTTCATAATTTTCATAATTAATATCATCATTTGAAAAATTATCTATTTCTGTTTTATAATTAGTTCTATATTCATCCATTAATTTTTCTTTAACTACTTCATCAAAAATATTACTTTGAAATATTTGTTCTTCATTTAATGTTTTAATTAATGATTTATCTTGTATATTTTCAAATAAATCTTTAATTTTAATATTTTTATTATCCAACCAAATAAATTCATTAAATAAATAAAAACAATTCATAATTATATTTTTAATTGTATCATCTTTTTGTAGCCCAATATTAAATTTTTCATCACTATTAATTTCATCAATTATTTTTGATTGAAAGGATAATAAAGAATTTAATTCTTCTCCATTTGATGAATATTGACCTATTATAATATTCAATTTATTACGAGCATATTCACAAGGTGTTAAATTATTTTTATCTTTCATTGTTTTAACATAATTTCCATTATGTGTTAAACTACTTTCATTATCAATTATATAACTAATTGCTTTAAAATTCATTTGGTCTATTAAAATATTCATTATATTATGACCTTGTTTTGTTAAATCTAATATATTTAACTGTTTCAAAATATCCGAATTTTCAATTAATGTATTACTATTATAACACTTATCATTAATTAATCTACTATTATTTACCTTATCTGTTTCATTTGTTAATAAATCAAATCTAATTGGATTTTCCTTTATTAAATCTTCATATTTATTATCTTTTAAAGGTTCAAATATTAATTGGTCATAATCACCAGATAATATATATTCATTAATAATTTCTCTTATTTCTTTAAATTGTAATTTATTTAATATTAAATTATAATAAACAACTAACGATTTTAATAAATTTTCATCATTTATAAAATGTTTATATTTTGCATATTTTTCATATTTTTCTTCTTTTGTTTTTTCTTCATAACTATTTTTTATAGTATTTAAATCAGGTATTTTATCTTTTATTAAAAACATTAAAATAAGTTTTATGTATTCAATAGAAATTATTGGAAAGTTATATATATCTCCATTTTTAGTTTGATAATTATTAATATTATTTAAATAAGAACCAATATTATTATTACTATTAATTGTATATTCTGTATTATAAATATTATTATCTATTCTATTAATTTTTATATTATTTATTTTTTTAGGAATATCATTATCATATTCATTAATTCCATTTAAATATTCATTACGAACATTATAAAAATCTTGATTTGTATAAATAATATTATAATTTATATCATTTAAAATAATATATGTATCATTAATAAATTCATCAATATTATCTTTATACTTACTATAAATTGCATCAAAAAATTTTTCATCAGTAAATACATTTGGATTTTTTAATGATTGAAATTTATTTAATGAAAAATCATCAGTAATATCTTTATCATCATTAATATTATTTAAAAATTTAAAAGAAATTGATTTATTATATTTTTGTATAATATTATCTATTTTTTCAATTTGTTTAATACAATAATCATAGATTTGTTCATAATTTTTTTTTAAAGAATTAATTTCATAATTATTTAATAAATTATTTACATATTTAGTTTGTTCTTCCATTAATTTGTCATAATTAGTAAAACTTGCATTTATATCTTTTTTAATTTCTAAAAAATTCTCATTTATTTTATTAATTACTTTATTATCAGAATATTCTATAAAATTTTTATATTCTTTAATTAAAAGTATTATTATATCTATTATTTCATAATAAATTTCTAATGAATATGATACATTAAATCCAATTAATGATTTAATTTCAATATTTTTAATATCTTCATATAGTTTAATTATTTTTTCATAGATTTTTAAACCTGTTGTAAATTTAAAATTACTTGGTTCATTTTTTTTAAAAAATTGAATATTATGATAAAATTTATTATTATACAAATATATTGAAGTTAATAAATTTTGATTATCTATTGTAATATTACAATTTTTATAAATATTATTTATTTCAATTAAATAATGATGTTTAATATTAATATTATTATATTTTTTAATAAAAAATGTATTTAATTTTGTATTATCAAATATATTTTTTTTATAAATAGAATATGAATTTTTATTTTTTAAATATAATTTTAATTTATTTGTATTATTTATAACATTTTTATAAGTATTATAAATATTATCAATGTTATTGTAATCAATATTATATATATTACCATCATTAATTAATTCTTCTAAATACTCAATTATATTTTTTTTAATATTTGTATAATTTTCAAATAATTTATTATAAATTGTATTATACAATGAAAATCGTTCAATATGATATTGAGGGTTTTGTATATCATATTCAAAATCATTTCTTTCACAATATGTTAATTGAAAATAATTAATAACAAAGGGATAATTAATATCTTCAAACATATCTGGATAATTAAATTTTAGAAATGTTAATAATTCTTTAATTGTTGATTTATTTTCAATATCTTTAAATTCAACTTCTATTTTTTTATCTTTACAAATTTTAGAAAAACTATATTTCACTTTTTGATTATCTAATAAAAATTGTTTAACATTACCACTTGCTTTATTAATATCTATTTTTTCAATATCTAAATATTGATATAAATAAGAAATAATTTCATAATAATAATCTTTCTCATTTTTTAGTTTTTCATTATCAAACATATTTATTTTTAAATCAACACTTTTATAAAATATACTAATCATTGTTCTTTTAACATTATCAAAACCCTCAATCATTTTATTTAATTTTTCATAAAATACCGTTATTATATCTGTTAATATACAATTATTTCTAATTTTTTCATTATCATAATCACCACCATATAATCGTGGTTGAAATATATTATCATTGGGATTATCTAAATTATTTTCTAAATCAATAAACTGATTACCTATATTTCTATCATTAAATAAATTTATTAATGTAAGTTTACTATAAATTGTATTATTCCATTTCTTAATAATATAATCATTTAAATTATTATTTGGTGGTGGTGCTTCTATATATATATAATTATCTTTAATAATATCTTTAATATTATTTAGTTTATCGGCTTGGAAATCACGTCTATATGCATCTTTATCTGCATCATTTAAATTATTATCTCTATTATAATTTGTTATATTTCTATCTCCAACATTAAGATTACTATTTTTAAAGTTAAAAACAAATAAAATTATTGTATCAAATTTATTTCTAAGAATTATATTATTTAACAATTCTTGTAATTTATCATTATTTATTGAATCAATATTTCGTATAATATTTGATATTTGTGTTGGTTTTCTTCTATTAAATAAAAAATTATTATTAATATTTCTATTATTTTGTATTATAGTTCCTAAATTACTTTTTGTAATATTATCTCTATCAGGATTAGGAATTTCATTTAAAGCACTATTTAAATTTAAATATCCATTCATATGTGTAATAAATTTCACTAACGATATAAAATATTGTTTTAATATTTCATTTAATAATATTTTATTATTATTAATATTATTTTGTCCTATTCCCATATTAAATTTATCAAAAATTGTATCAAATTCTGTAGTTAAATATCTTTCATTAATAGTATCTAAATCATTATTTTCTAAAATTATATTTTCTATATCATCAAATATTTTATTAATATAATTATAAACATACTTAATTTTATAATTAGACAAATCTTCTTGAACTAATTGTTTATTTGTTTTTGTTGATGTTTGTCTATTATCATCAATAAATGTATAAAAGAATGCTCTATTTTTATAATCAAAAAGAAAATCAAATAAACTTTTAATATATGTTTCTTTTATCACATTCAATGTTGTTATTAAAATTATATTTCTATCATTAATATAATCTTCATTTTCTTTAGTTAAAAATGTATTAAAAGAAGTTCTAACACTATTAATTATATTTTCACGAATATTATCAATATCAATATTATTAAATTTATCATTATTGACACCACCAATTTTTTCTTTTAAACTAAGATAAAATGCATCGTAATCATTATATTTTTTTCCATCAGGTTTTTTAGGTAATTGTTTATTATTAATTAAATCTTTAAAAACAATTGGCGGTCCCCACCTTTCTATAGGGTCTTCAGTATTAACTCCTAAAATTTGATAAATATTAAATTTATCATTGTCTTTAATATTTAAATTTTCTATATTTTCTATATTTTCTATTTTAAAAGTATTTGTTTGTTCAATTTGATTATCTGGATTATTTAATATTTGTTTTAAATTATCATTATTAGTATTATCAATAGCTGTTTTAATTTTAGAATCTTCATCTTTATTAATAAAATGTAAATTTTCATTCATAAACATATTATAAAATTGATTATCAACATTATAAAGTTTAGTGTATGTATTATTATAATAATCAACAAAATTACAAAAATCCATATTATATTCAATCATATCATCTAAAAGTTTAATAACATTTAATTGATTATCACCTGTTTTATTATCAAGCATATCAACTAAATTTGTATCAATAGTTTCATAAATAAATTTATAAACAAAAACTAAAGATAATGGGTCATCAAAATAATTATGTCTAAATTGTTCTCCAACTTCTAATAATTTATTACTATTTGTATTAAAAGCTTCAATAGCTTTAAAATTTTCTTTATCATTTAAACTATTAGCTTGTTGTAATTCAGTATTAAAAGTTTCTTCAATATTTTCTATATTATCAATTTTATATTTATCAAATTTATTTGATAAGTTTTTTTGTGCTTCATTTAATATTTGAATAAATTCTGGGTCTTTTGATATTTCTTCAACATTTTTTTTAATTAATGTATCATCACCATCTTTAATAAATAATTTTTTTTTTATTAATAATTGTTTAATTTTATCTTGTGTATCATTAATAATACTTGTGAATTCATCAATATTATAAAATTTATTAAGTTCAATTAATTTTGAAAAATTTTTATTTAAATCATCTTTGTATTTAACATCATTTTTACAATGATTATGAATAGATGAAATTAATAATTTTTCAAAATCAATTTCTTTTTGTTTATATTTATTTTGTTTATTAGAAATAAAATTTTTAGGTTGGTAATAATCATTATCTTTACAATCATAAGTTAATTTTTGGAATAAATAATGAATAGGTAGATTACCAAGACTGTCATATTGTTTTTCAATACTTCTATTAAAACCATTATCAATTAAGTATCTAATAACAGTATAATATTGTTTTTGACAAGCAATATGAAGTGGTGTTTCAATAGATTTTACAGTAGAGGATGTTGGAGTTAAATTAGAGAAATTTTTTAATTTTTTAAATAATAATATAATTTCAGTTTCTGTTAAATTATCATTACTAATAATAGCATTAATTATTGAACCATCCTCTGTTTTAAATGATAAATCAATATTTTCATAATCTTGTTTTTCTAATTCATTATAATCACTTGTTTGAAATTTAGAATATAAAGTTTTATATTTTTCTTGATTTATACTATTTAGTGTTTGTTGATTACTTATAGGTCCCATATGTGGAACGCTTGGCATAGTAGGTTTTGGTTGAAAAGAATTTCTCTTCTGCATTTATAAAATTAAGATATATAATAATTATTATATATAAAACAAAATTTATAATAATTAAACTATAAATATAATAAAAAAATAATTAGAGTATTTTAAATTTATTTACAATTAGAACAGTTGTAATTAACATCCATATTACTCATTGGTGTTCTTGTCATTCTATAGTCAGGGAATTGAGGACATTTAAGAGAATCAGGAAGAACATCAGTTTGAAAAAGAGAATTAGCTTTTTGCATTTCTTGTGAAAAAGTTCTTGGGTCTTGTCTTAAAGGATATTGATGGACGCAAGCATTGTTAAAACAACTGTAATTTTGTCTTAAATAAAGCCATTCACTATCTCTTAAAGTATTTCCATTAGTTTGTAAAAAAAGACGGTAATCATCATCTCTTACAATACCATTCATATATTTAATATATTCATTATTCATAGCACTGGATTTGAAATTAGATAAATCTCTTCCATAACTTTTTGCAGGACAATTAGTATAATAGTTATCACCCATATATTATATAAATTATAAATATTTTTTTATAAATATAATTAAAAATTTTATTCGCCATTAAAAGCAAAATTTTCTTCATTTTTATCTTGATTTGATAAAATAATTTCATTTATATTATTTGAATTATCTTTGTTTTCAGAAGAAGAACTTGATACAGATGAAGATGTAGTATTATTTTCAATGTTTAAATTAATCGTTTCAACAATATTTTCACTTTGAATATTATTTTCTTTGGGGCTCATGAACAAATTATTATTATTTTCATTAATAATATTATTTTTATTTTCAACCTTTTCAAAACAATTTTCAGTAATTGGCGAAATATCATTATTATTAGTGTTTTCTTCAATTAAATCTGTTTTACTTATGATTTTTTGTTTATTAAACATATTCATCTCATTCATTTTATTATTAATATCATAAACTTTAGTTAATCTATCATATAAAATCTTATTATTTGTATTATTCTTTTCTTCAATTTCCTCTAATTTTTCAACAATATTTTCAATTTCATTTTTAATATTTTTTTCTGTGGTTTTTGTAGATCTAATATTATCAATTACAGCTGTATATATATAATATCCAATTCCAATAACAATTAATATAATGAAAATTGTTGTATAATCCAACATATAAAAATTGTTTATATTTTAATATTTTATTTTATACGCTTTACATTAAATATTTTTTTCATAATATTTAATTTTTGTATTTTTTGGAAAATTAAATTCAAATTCATTATTATCTTTTATTGCTTCAATTTCACAAATAGATATTGCTTTTTTTGGCATTATTGTATCTGAAATTACTGGAATTTTTACTGTTAGAATGCTTCTAAATGAGAAAACATTTCATCCAGAAATTGAGAATACTCCATCTGAGAACTCTCAGATGGCTAAGGATACTGATGATGAAAAGAAAGGATTGCTTGGAGGCTTGGAATTAGTTTAATAGATATTACCATTTTGTTTGTGATTGAGTTAATCTAATTAAAAGATGTTATATTATTTTTTTATTTCATCTTCAATGATTTTTATAAAAATTGAAAAAATAAATATATTTATGAATAATTAAATAATCATAAATATGTTCTTTACAAAACATTATTTAAATATTAAAGAAGGTGATGAATTTTATAATAATAAAGAATTAATAAATAATTTTATTGATAAATATATGAAATATTATCAAACAAATAAAAAAGAAGATTTAGAAAAAGCAGTAATATATTCAAAATATTATTTTTATTACAAATTAAAAAATTGTATTTATGATGATGAAATTATGGATATACTTATGAAAGTTAATAATTAATCAAAAAGAATTAATTCAATTTCTTCTTCATTATTTTTATATTTTAATACTTTATCTAATAAATTATCAATATGTAAAGATTTTTTTTTATTTTCTTTTTCTAATTGAGAAATAATTTTTTTTTGTTCTTCAATAATTTTTTTATTGTTTTCATTTTCAACATAATAATTTTGTTTATTATTATTCAAGTTTAATAACCATTTTTTATGCCTTTCAGTTTTAAAATGTGTTGATAAATTACTTTTATTTTTAAATGTTTTTGTTGAACCACAAGGACATTTTATTCCATTATTTATATTATTGAAATTATCCATATTATCAATGTAATCACCATTATTATTTACACTTGGTGTATATGTATCAGGCAAAAGAAACAAATCCATTTATAAATTAAATAGAGTAATATATTTAAGTTTTATTTATTAAATAATAATCCACCAATACTTGATTGAAATCTTAAAATATTATATTCTAAAGTATATAGTTTCATATTAATTGATAATTTTTCTAAATTTCCATAACCTTTTATATATTCTAATATTTTTGGCTTATTTATTACTAATTGAATTCCAAATTTTTTAGTATTACTCATATTATAAGAACCTGTTGGTTGAAATGTTTCAGGACATAATGCAAAACTATATGAATAATATGGAAAATCTGGATCAGCTCTTGTATTGTATTTGTATGTTGTTAAATATCTATTAACTGTATCAAATTGTCCGTATTGTATTTGACTTTCATTATTTAATCTTGCTTGTTCTTTAGTCATATAACTAACAAAAGGTTGAATTCCATCTATTTTAATTCCATCAATGTAAAATAATGTTGATAATATAAAACTTGTTTCACTATTTGGATTTAACACATTTGGTAAAGAATAATCATTTAAAAATAAACTTAAAGACCAAAATAATTGTTTAACGCTATTATTTAATTCAAATTCAAACATCAAAGTTATAAAATTATCATTAAATGCTCTATCAAAATTTTTAATTGATTTTGTTAATACATAATCATTATGTCTTTCAATCAAATTATCATTTATATTCTCAGTAATCCTTTTTCTTTCTTCTCTCTCAAGTAATATAAAATCATATGACATTGCTAATTTATATAATGGACGATTTTTAATAAGTAATGATGTCTCATAAAAATTATTAATAATTGTATTTGTATTTGTATAAAATTTAAATTGAATTACTGGATACATACAAGCAATAAGTGGTAAAGCATTTTTTCTATCTTTAAAGAAAAAATATAAAGGAATATAATAATCTCTTTTAAAAATCTTTTTAATATATGCTAATTCAGTATTAATTACATTATTACCATCTATTCCATAAAATTGAGCTACAGTTGGAACTTTATTAACATTTGTCATATCATACATAACCTCATAATATTCTTTTGTAAAATGATCCACTAATTGAGGTCCAATTAATAAATCAAGTCTATCCATAATATTTAAAATTCCAAACTCATATATCAAATTATATATATTTTCAATAAAATTAACATACATTAATGGAATATTTATTAAATCTATATTATCTATTGATATACTTTTCATATTATTTATTAATAATGATTTATTTCCATCTACAATCTTTAATAACATACTTTTCCACACATTTATTTTTGAATTATAAATATATTTATCAATCAATACATTTTCCGAATATCTTCCATCCAATTTTATTTCAGGATTACTTTTTGTTTGATATTGAGACTCAATATCACTTTCTATAAATATATCATTATTTATTAACCCTTTTTTCATCAATATTCTAACAAAAAATATTCTACTAATTTCTATTAATTGAATATTATCATAATTATTTTCAAAAATTACATTTAATTCATTAATAAATTCTTCATTATTATTATTTACATTTATTGTTACTTCATTAACTAAATATTCAATTATTTCATTTAAATTATATTGATAATTACTTCCAAATACAGTTATAAAAATTATCATCAACATAAAATAAAACAACACTATAACAATTAACTTATTAAGATTATTTAATGAAAAATTATTAAAATTTGAAAATATTAATGTCATTATTGTAGATGAATTTTCATTTATTTGTATTTTATTATTTTTATAATAACTATTTAACTGTGATATTGATGGTGAATACTCTGCTCCTATTGTATCACTATAACCTCCTAATATATCAATAAATGGTTTAAAATTTTTATTCAAAGCATTAATAATTTGTTTTAAAATAACATCCAAAATATTATCATTACCAATAATATCAGTATTACTATTAATTAAATTACTAATAACATTTGAAAATAAATCTAATGTTATTACACTTTCATTATTAATACACATTTTATTAACTAATACATCATATACCTTTGATATTGTTGGATTATTATATTTTTGTTTATTATCTAAAATTCCATATTCTACATTTAAATTAATTACTTTATTCATAATTTTTTTGAAATAATTATTTAAATCATTATTTTTAATATAATTCGTATTAATATAATCTAAACATATAGGAACACTATTTGATATATCTAAACAATTATATTTAATATTATATGTTGTATAACTATTTCCATATGATAAAACATTATTTATATTTTCGGTATATCCAAGTTGATTTTTAATCATTAAAACTAATATTTTTAATATGTATAAAATATATAAACTATTATTTTGAATTGGAATAAATTTTTCATTTAATAAAGAAAATTTCCAATAATTATTCATAAATATAATTTGTGTTTGTAGTGTAGTATTAATAAATATTTCATCATAAATATTTTCAGTTATTCCAAAGAATTGTTTTTTAATTAAATTATTATCAAAAGTATTAACTATATATTTTATATATTCATATGTATAATATTTAAAATCTTTAAATGTTAATTTATATTCTAAATTTTCAATGCTATTATTTACATAATTTGTATATTCAAATACAACATCTTTAAAATATTCTTCATAAGTTAAATTTAATTGATAATTAATTGAATTATTTAATGTATATTCTATTAAATCATTTATTGATAATCTAAATTTATCAATTAAATTAGTTAAATCATTTGTTTGAATAAATTTATAATATATAAATGTTGTATTATCAATATTTTTTAAATTTTTAACATTAAAAAATTTATTAATATTATTACTATCTAATAATTTATCTTTTTGTTTCTGAATTATTGTTTCATCAATATTTAATATTTCTAATTTATTAATATAATTATACAAAGTATTTTGATATTCAAAAAAGTAATTATTATTTAAATCTAAATTATTAAAAAAATTAATAAAATCTTCTTCTATAGTATTTTTTTCAATATCATTTATTTTTTTTTCAAATATCAAATAAAAATATATTTCTGTAATTAAATCAGAAATATATTCTATGGAATTTGATTTTTCATTTAACATATTATCAATAAGTTTATTTATTTCCTCAAAATCACATACATTTTTTATTAAATTATCTTTTTCAAATATTACAAGTTTATTATATTTAAGATAGATTTCTAAACATTTTTTAAATGTAATAAAATATGTGGTATTATTTAAATAATAAACATTTGATATATATGTGTAAAATATATCAATAAATGTTTTTACATAAATTTTATTGTTATTTCTTTTTATATTAATTAATATATTATTATTTGTTAATAATTTATCATAATATTCCAATTGTTTTGTATATATTATTTCTTCATTATTTTTCCATTGATAAGTATTATAATTAATATTAAATAATTTTTTATAAATATTAATTCCATTATTATTAACAACATTAACATTTGTAAATACAGTATCTTTATCATAATCCATTGGTGTTAATAATGCAAATTTATAATTATCATATGTATTAACCATTTCAGATAATTTTAATATTGTTAAACTTCTACTATTTACTTTATAACCAATTATATCATCATATAAATTATTTTTTGTTGTATTTCCACTTAGTTTAAATATATACTCATTAATATAAGCATTATTAAATAATGTGTTGCCAACAATATTACTAATCATATCAGTTTGATTATCAATTTTAATATTATAATAATTTAATAAATAATTTGGTAATGTTAGTAATACATTAATATTTTTAATAAATAAATCAACATAATTTTTATTCATATTTTCATAATTTATTGATTTAATACTTTGACTATTATTATTACTATTAATATCTGTAATATTATTTTCATAGTAAATATTTAATATTTTAATACTGTAATTTGTTATAACATATTTTTTATCATTATTATCTACTTGGTCTATATTATATATAATATTCAAATTTTTTAATATATTCGTTATTGTAAAATTGTTAATAGTTGTATTAGTTAATTCTACAGTTTCTAAATCTTCATAACCAATATTTGTGGAATATGAGCTAATATATTCATAACAAAATGTATAAAAATTATCAATACTTAATAAATTGTTACTAATCACTTGTATTATAAAACTATCATTATAAGGTTCTTGATATTCAATAGGAACATCTAAATTTAATTTATTTTTATAATATGTCATAATAAATTTTTCCAAATCATAAGTAATATTATTATTAATAACATCTTTTATTTTAAAATCAATACTTTGTGAAGGAAATAAATATTCTAAATAATAATCAGTTCTTAAATTTAGATTTTCTATTATAAAATCACCTAATTTATTATAAACTAAAAATATCATAAATAAATATATGACTATTTTTTTCATAATATTATCTTTATCAATATTATATTTAGAATTAATTTCATTAGAATTATTTTTAAATTTAATTAAATCATTATAAATATTAAATGGTGAAAAATCTTCATTTAAAAGTATGAAATCATTAATATAATCATTTAATTCATTTTCATTAAGATTATCCGTAAAATATAAACCAGTATTAATTCCATTATTAAGAATTAAAAATTCAAATATTTCATTGTTATATTCAATACATTTATTATAAAATACTAAGTATTCATCATAAAAATTATCATATGATATAATCAAATCAATGAATAATGAATTATGTGATGGTGATATTATATCATTGAATAAATTAAGATTTAATAATTCAAAACCTAAATTATTTTGTGTTATATATAAATTCTTTTCATAATTTAATTTATTATCTTTATACATTTTAACAGTATCATATAATGAATTATTTTTTAAATAAATTGTTTCTTCATAATCAATTTGTGTTAAAACATACTGTGTCATATGATAATATAAAAATCTATTAATTTCAAATTCAACATTAAAACTATTATTAATTATATCATTAAAAAAATATATTGAATATTTTAATAAATTATGTTCGTTTATAGAGGTTCTATAAAATATAGTTTCATAATAATTATGTTCGGACATTGAATAATTTTTGATAATTTCTAATAAATTTTCAATTATAACATTATCATAATTGTCATAATTTTTTTCTAAATATTTATTATTTAAATTTACATATAAATTTTGTAGAATATATAAAGTTTCTGAATATAATATATGTATTATTCTTTCATAACTTTCATCCAATGATAATTCATTATTAATAACTTCAAAATCTATATTATTAATATTTGATAGTATATTTCTTCTAATATATGAATAAATAAATTTATTATATTGATTTGTTATATCATTAATTGAATAATCAAATAAATTATAAAATTCAATAATTCCATTATTATTATTAACATTAAGAATAGAATAATTTAAATTATTAATATCATCACTTGTTTTAAATATAATAATTAGTTCTTTTAATAAATTTATATAAATGTTATTATTATATTTATTAATTATAAATTCATTAAAATTGGTATATTTATCAATATTATTTATGAATATGTTAATGTCAGAACAAAGATTAATTTTAAAGAAATTAAATAATAAAATCAAAATTATTTCAAATAATGGAATTTCAAAATTTTCTTGTTCTAATGATTTTAATAATATTTCATTTTTTGTTATTTTGTAATATTGTGTCAAAATATTATATCCATTTACAAAGATAATTTTATTAATTAAATAATTTTTTAAATATGTAATATTATTTTTCCAATATTTTTCAAAATTATTAATTATATTTTGATAATTATTTTTAACATCTAAACAACAAGAATTATTTAACTTATTAAATGAGGATAATAAATATTCAAATATTTCAACTATATTGTCATTTTCAATAAAGTTTTTATTTTTTTTAATATTAAAATTAACAACTGTATAAATATCCGTGATTTCCGCATCACTATTCTTTATTTGATTAAATAAATTATTAATTGTTGATATATTTATTAAATTAATATTGTCAAATAATATACCAATTGAATATGTTGATTGATAATTATTATTATAAATATTATTACTTATAAATATTAATGGATTATAACATAACTCATCTATATTTGTATATTGTTCTGGTTCTTTAATAATAAGAGTAATCTTATCAATAATATCATTAAAATTATTATTAATTTTATTAAAATAATCTTTTACCAAAATTATAACATTTTCTAAATTAATAAAATTATTATTATATTTTACTAAAAATTTTTTAAATTCTTCAATAAATATACTATCAAAATTATTTGTATTATTATTATCACTTGTTTTAATAAAATAAAATGGAGAATATATACTTACTGATAAATTATCAATATTATCTAAAATATTAATTTCATCATAACAAATAAATCTATCATTAAAATTAAAATTTTTAAAATCATAACTAATATTTGTTATATTAAATGGTAAAGTAATATTAAAATATAATAAAATAAAATATAATGTAAAATTTCTTAATGTAATTAAATCAAATGGTAATATATTTATTAATTCTGTATCTTCTGTCATTATACATAAAAAGTTAAATAAGTAAAATAATCTATATAATGGAGAACCTACTGAAAAATAAAATTTATTTATATTAATACTATCAAAGCTATTATTAAATAATTGTTGATTTATTGTAAAATATATATTATTTAATATGATAGTATTATAATTTTCATTATAAATATCAAAACAAGTATATTGGTTAATACAATTAGTATAATTATTTAATTCATTTAATTTTAATAATTTAGGTATTTCAATTCTTCTATTATAATAATTGAGAATAATTTTAGTTAAATCATCAATTGTATTTTTATTAATTTCAATAAATTCATTTTTACTGATAAAATTATTATTAATCATATTTTCTAATTTAAAGCTATTTGTAATATATATTTCATATATTTCGGTATTAATTTCATTGATAAACTTTTTTAGTTTTATGTTAAAATAATTATTTAAATTTGAAAATAATGAACTTGATAAAGGGAATATAGAAAAAGAATTATTATAAATATTTAAAGTATTTTTACCTGTTGATTGATAAATATAATCTGATTGTTTATTATAAATATTTTTTAATACTTTTGTTGAATTACTTGTTAATTTATAAAAATTAAATGAGTATTGATAATAATATGTTATTTCATTAATATTTTTATCTCTAAAATTGTTTAATAATTCTTGATAATATAATATTTGGTTATTTTCAAATAAGTCAAACAAAAAATTATTGCTATTAAAATTAACAATTAATTTAATATAATTATTAATAATGTTTAATTTTGTATTTGAAGAAAAAATTAAAATAGTATCTATTATTTTATTTACTATATTATTTATTTTTAAATTATTTAATGATATTTTTAATACTTCTTTTAATATAATAAATTTATTAATTATCACACTTGTATAATTATTTATTTTTTTGTTAATAAAGTTAATAAAATAATTGTTATTTGTTTCAAATTGATATACCAAACTTGAATAAAAGTCATTTGATGCTAATAGTGTATTATTTTCAAATAATAATTCTAAAGTTTTAATATAGAAATTATTATTATTTTGATATTTATTATTTAAATATGATAAACTAAGAATATTATTTTTAATATTATTATTATTGATATTTATAAATTCCTCTAAGTTAATATTACCATCATTAAATAAATAAACAAATAATCTTAATAAAAATATAGAACTCAAATTATTTTGATTATTAAGATTAAAAGTATTAATTAGATTTGTTTCATTTTTAATTAAACTTTCATTAAAATCATTATTATTAAAATTATCAAAACTATAATTGCTAATAACATTATCATTGTAATTAATAATATAATATTTAAAAGGTTCTTTATTACATAAAATAAATTCATTAAATTCTTCATTATTAATAATTGTAGTTGTTTTTTGAAATTTTGTTTTATAATTAATAAATGTATTTATTTCATTTATTGAATTGTAAATATTATTAAACATTAATGTTGTTAAATTTTCATTGCTTACATATAAATATAAATCATTTTCAGATATTTTAAATTTATTATTATCATTAATATCTTGATTATTAAGAAATAACTCAACTAATTCTTGATATTTATCATTATTTGAAATTATTTTAAAAGATGTTTCTAAATATTTAAAATCAATTCTAATATATTTCAATTGAGAATAATTAATAGAATTAAATAATATATTTAGGTATTCAGTATTTAAAATATTTTCAGGTAGAACAGCATCAGTTATAAATGAATAAAAATTATATAAAATATTAATATTATAGTATATATTTAAATTATCTGTTTCTAAATATAAACTTTGATTATTTATTACTAAATCTTGAAATTCTTGTTGATTATTTAAATTAGATAAATTAATATATTGAATAATTAAATAATTTGATAAATTTATTTTAATAATATCTATTTTTTCAATATTCTGTTTATTAAAACTATCCCCTTTAATTGAATAATTATCATAAAAATCTAAAATATTTGTATTTAATGTATTATTTGTATCTTTTTTTTCTAAAATTTCAATAAAATTTTCTTGAGATTGCAGTTTTATATAACTTTCAGAAAGTAAATCACCAGAGTGTGGAACAATAAAACTTGTTACTGTATTTTCAATGTTATTTATATTATTATTATTTTCAACTATTGTATTAATAAAAAAGTTGCTATATCTTCTATAAATAACATGAAAAAAATCAATTTTAGCATCATTATTTAAAAACATTTGTTCTGTTCCAGAACATATTAATTGTATGAACCCTGTCATATTAATATTATTTATTAAAATAAAATATTTGTATAATCTGTTTTAAATTATAAATAATAAGAAACAAATTTTTAAGTATTTAAAAATATACAAATATGAAAAAAATATTATGTTATATTTTTACAGTGATGAAACTATTATATTATGAAGTATTTTTAGAATAATCTATTTTTTGATATGTAATATTATTATTTTATAATTTTAATAATAATTTATGTATGATGATGATAAATATTTAATATTAACAAATAGTAGGTATATGGATGAAATTAATTTAATAAATGTAAATTTTAAGGATGTATTAAATTCAAATAAAATAAGTAATTGTTTATTAAAAATATTTGATAAAGAGGAATATAATATATTTGAGAATTTGTGTATAAATAATAATTTTGTGTTAATTCAGTGGTATTGTAAAAAGAATAATTTTGATAATAGTAAAATTTTTTTTGTTGAAGGTGAAACAATTGAAAGATTTATGGAAAAGTATATTCAATATTCAATAAAAAATAATAATTTAAAAATGTTAAAATATGGAATAAATTTTAATAAAGATATTTTTAAGCATTTTATTGAGGAATATTTATTTAAAATACAAATTGATAATACAAAAATATTAAAATGGTTATTAAAACATAATAATTTATATTGTATAAATTGTTCTCCTAAAATATTTAATATTAATTATTATTTTTATAATGAATTAAATAATCATATTAGATTTATTGTTAAAAAATATAATAATTTTTTTCTTGATTTTAAAATTGATAATTTATCACAAAAAAAATATAAAATATTAATTTGGTTATACCCAATACATATAATTTTTGTACTATTAAGAACTAAAAATATATTTACATCTTATAATATTTTAATAAAAATTATTATTTAAGTTTTATAATCTTCATATTTTATTTTTTTAATATTATATT
>Ga0233440_1001072_pt1 | contig 26665 bp, 23 predicted proteins | sample SI_123_September_5_FD_182791 | JGI IMG/M metagenome (GOLD analysis project Ga0233440, IMG submission 182791) | Seawater microbial communities from Saanich Inlet, British Columbia, Canada - SI_123_September2016_120_MG | ecosystem: Environmental > Aquatic > Marine > Inlet | place: Canada: British... | reverse complement strand
CGACCTCACCTTCACCGTTCCCGCCTCGGAGTATACCCGCGCCAAGGACACCATCGCCAAGGCGAGGGACAAGATCGGCTACAAGGCGATGGACTCGGCCACCGACGTCGCCAAGGTTTCGGTGATCGGAATCGGCATGCGGAGCCATGCCGGCGTCGCTGCGCAGGCCTTCAAGGCGCTGTCGGAGCGCAACATCAATATCCGCGCCATCACCACGTCCGAGATCAAGTTCTCGCTGCTGATTGACGCGGCCTATACCGAGCTGGCTGTCCGGACGCTGCACACGCTTTACGGGCTCGATCAGGCCTAAATCTTATTTTGGCAGTCCGCTGCCGCGGCATCCTGCCGAGGTCATTTTGCTGGACTGCCTCTCATCTTTGGCAGGTGTTTTGCTTGGCAAAACGCGCCTCGATTCGATATAGCCTCAGGATAAGGCACCCGCGCCCGCGCCTCTGGTTCTGGACCGTCTGCTACGTCCCAAAATCGGCCAAGCGGCCCACGCGAGACCTGAAAAGTCGTTATTTTACTGCTAGTTAACGCTATCACAGCCGGTTGCGGGCCGTGCTGAAATTGCGGGTAAGGATGTCAACGGATGCGGAGCGCGCTGGGAGGCCCCCGCGTCTTGTTGAGACGGCTCCGCGAAGTGATGGCCGAACAGGTCAGCGCTCAGGAACGGCTCGACAAGATCGTGGTGCTGATCGCCGCCAATATGGTGGCGGAGGTCTGTTCGACCTACGTGCTGCGCGTCGACAACACCCTTGAGCTCTATGCCACCGAGGGTTTGAACCGGGACGCGGTCCACCAGACGGTGCTGAACGCCCATGAGGGCCTCGTAGGTCTCGTTGCGTCCGAGGCGACGCCGCTAAACCTGTCGAACGCTCAATCGCACCCAGCGTTCTCGTATCGCCCGGAAACCGGCGAAGAAATCTATCATTCGTTCCTCGGCGTGCCGATTCTGCGGTCAGGCAATACGCTCGGCGTGCTCGTGGTGCAGAACCGCGCCCACCGCACCTACGTCGAGGAAGAAGTCGAGGCACTGCAGACCACCGCCATGGTGGTCGCGGAAATGATCGCCTCGGGCGAACTGTCCGCCATTGCCAAGCCCGGCGCTGAACCCGCCGCGCGCCATTCGCTGCACAAGACCGGTGCGATCCTGTCGGACGGCATCGCGCTTGGTCATGTCGTGCTGCACGAGCCGCGGGTCGTCATCACCAACTACATCGCCGAGGACCTACCGAAAGAGCTCAAGCGGCTGGATACCGCAATCCTCAAGCTGCGCGCCGATCTCGACCGCATGCTGGAGCGCGGCGATGTCGCAGAGGGCGGCGAACACCGCGACGTGCTTGAAGCCTATCGCATGTTCGCCAACGACCAGGGCTGGCAGCACAAGCTGCATGAAGCCGTCGCGACGGGTCTCACCGCCGAAGCCGCCGTCGAGCGCGTGCAGTCCGACACACGCGCCCGCATGTTGCGCTCGACCGATCCCTATCTGCGCGACCGCCTGCACGATCTGGAAGATCTCGGCCACCGTTTGATGCGCCAGCTCGTCGGACAGGATCACGCGCCGTCACGCGAGCAGTTGCCCGACAATGCGATTCTGATCGCGCGCTCGATGGGTCCGGCCGCATTGCTCGATTACGACCGCAAGCGGCTGCGCGGTCTCGTGCTGGAAGAAGGCACCGCCAATTCACACGTTTCGATCGTGGCGCGGGCGCTCGGCATTCCGGCGGTCGGGGAGGTACCGAACGCCGCAGGCATCGCCGATCCCGGCGACGCGATCATCGTCGATGGCACCTCCGGTTCGATCTACATCCGCCCGTCGAACGAAATCCAGTCGGCCTACGCCGAGCGCGTCCGCTTTCGCGCCCGCCGTCAGGAGCAGTACCGCGAACTGCGGGACAAGCCCTGTGTCACGAAAGACGGCCAGCCCGTCGACCTGATGATCAATGCCGGTCTCATCATCGACCTGCCCCACATCGATGACACGGGCTCGTCCGGCATCGGACTGTTCCGCACCGAGTTGCAGTTCATGGTCGGGCAGAGCCTGCCCCGCACCAGCGAACAACTGTCGCTCTATCGCGCAGTGCTCGACGCCGCCGGTGACAAGCCGGTCACCTTCCGCACGCTCGACATCGGCGGTGACAAGGCGCTGCCGTACATGGACACCATCGTCGAGGAAAATCCGGCGCTGGGCTGGCGTGCAATCCGCCTGGGATTGGACCGGCCGGGCCTGCTGCGCGGACAGATCCGCGCGCTGCTACGCGCCGCCTCCGGGCGCTACCTGCGCGTAATGTTCCCGATGATCTCGCAGGTCGACGAATTCGATCAGGCAAAACTCGTGATCGAACGCGAACTGACCTATCTGCGCCAGCACGGACATACCCTGCCCGAACGCGTCGATGTCGGCACCATGGTCGAAGTTCCGGCGCTGCTCTATCAGATGGACGAACTGCTCAAGCGGGTCGACTTCGTGTCGGTCGGCTCCAACGACCTGTTCCAGTTTCTGTTCGCGGTCGATCGCGGCAATTCGCGGGTGACCGACCGCTTCGATACGCTGTCGGCGCCGATCCTGCGCGCCCTTCGCGACATCGCGACAAAAGCCACCGCGGCAGGCAAGTCCGTTTCGCTTTGCGGTGAAATGGCCTCGCAACCGCTCGGCGCGCTGGCGCTGATCGCACTCGGCTATCGCTCGCTGTCGCTGTCGGCAACAGCGCACGGTCCGGTGAAGGCGCTGATTCTTGACCTCGACGCCAAGAAGGCCGAAGCCATGATCACGCCGCTGCTGGATGCGCCGGCCGGAAGCGTCTCGATCCGCAGCAAGCTGATGGAATTCGCCGAAGCCGAAGGGCTTTCGTTGTAGCGACGCTTCCGGACCGTTCCGAAGCAGCCGCTGAATTCACCCTTGATCGACCGAGACCTATGACCACACTGCCCGAAATCAAACTCGACGCGTTGCTGGCGCGTCATGCTTCGCTTGAAGCCGAACTGCTCGGCCAAGTGAATTCGGAAACCTATGTCCGCATCACGCGCGAGCTGAGCGAACTGACGCCGGTGGTCGATGCCGTGAAGGCGTATCGCTCGGCGGACGACGAGATCACCGGCATCGATGCGCTGATCGCGGATGCAGCCACCGAACCCGACATGCGGGCGATGGCGGAAAGCGAGCGGCCGCTGCTTGAAGCGCGCCGCGACGAACTCGCGCAGGATATCCGCATCGCCCTATTGCCCAAGGACGCAATGGACGATCGCAACGTGGTGCTGGAAATTCGCGCCGGCACCGGCGGCGACGAGGCCTCGCTGTTCGCCGGCGACCTGTTCCGCATGTACGAGCGCTTCGCCTCGTTGCAGGGCTGGAAGGTCGACCTGATCTCCGCGTCTGAGGGCACCATGGGCGGCTACAAGGAAATCATCGCCGAGGTGCAGGGCCGCGGCGCGTACGCCCGACTGAAGTTTGAGTCCGGCGTGCATCGCGTGCAGCGTGTGCCTGACACTGAAACACAGGGCCGCATCCACACTTCCGCGGCGACGGTCGCAGTGCTTCCCGAGGCCGAAGATGTAGATGTCGCCATCAAGAACGACGACCTGCGGATCGAGACCATGCGCGCGCAGGGCGCGGGCGGCCAGCACGTCAACAAGACCGAGTCCGCGATCCGCATCACGCACATCCCGACCGGCATCGTCGTAATGATGCAGGACAGCCGCTCGCAGCATAAAAACCGCGCCAGCGCGATGAACATCTTGCGATCGCGCATTTATGACGCCGAAAGACAGCGTCTCGATTCCGAACGCTCCGCCGAGCGCAAGGGCCAGGTCGGCTCCGGCGACCGTTCTGAGCGCATCCGGACCTACAATTTTCCGCAGGGCCGCGTCACCGACCACCGCATCAACCTCACGCTTTACAAATTGCCGCAGGTGATTGCGGGCGACGCTCTCGGCGAACTGATCGACGCGCTAACGACCGAGCATCAGGCGGCGCAGCTTGCGGAACAGGGCGGCGTGTCGTGAACGCCAGCGGGCCGTTCGCCGGATTGACCGTCGAGGCGGCGCGGCGCGCATTGGCAGCACAACTCAGGGCAAAGGGCATCGAATCGCCTGACCTCGACGCGCGGCTGCTGATCGGCGCGGCGCTCGGTCTCGATCATACCGGGCTTGCAACGCAGGCTTCGCGTCTGATTACCGACCGCGAGGAAACAACCATCGTTTCTTTCGCGCAGCGCCGGATGACGCACGAGCCGGTCGCCCGCATTCTCGGCCACAAGGAATTCTGGGGCCTCGATCTTCAGCTTTCTGACGCCACGCTGGTGCCGCGTCCCGATACCGAAACCATCGTTGCCGCAGCGCTTGACGTTTTTGCGGGCAATGCCGGCGCGACCAAGGCGCTTCGCATTGCCGATATCGGCACCGGGTCCGGCGCGATCCTGCTTGCGCTGCTGTCGGAGCTTGCGGATGCCACAGGCGTTGGCACCGATATCAGCATCACCGCGCTGGCGACCGCGGAACTGAACGCGAACCGGCTCGGCCTCGCTGGCCGGGCCTCGTTCGTGCAGTGCAACTATGCCGCAGCACTGTCCGGCCCGTTTGATCTGATCGTGTCCAATCCGCCCTACATCCGCTCCGCAGAAATCGCCTTTCTCGACGGCGATGTCCGCGGCCATGACCCGCATCTGGCGCTCGACGGCGGCGCGGATGGCCTCGACGCTTATCGCGCGATCACGCCTCAGGCGGCGGCTCTGCTCGCTCCAGACGGGGTTCTGATCTTCGAGGTCGGACACGATCAGTGCGCGCAGGTGAGCGCGCTGATGCGCGCGGCGGGATTAACCCTGTCATCCTCGCCCAAGGCCGATCTGGGCGGTATTCATCGCGCCGTCTTGGGCCGAAAAACGGCGTTTTAAAGGGGGTTCGGACCAGAAAAAACCTCTTGGAATATTGGCCCGGAGCGACTACGTTCCGGCCACAACATCGGTTCAGGGTCGTGGCCCCGGTCAGGAATGACGGGTTGAAGCCAGAAATCCCGCAAGGGATGCCCGCCGAGTGAAGGGTTCCAAAAAGGCAGGTCATGACGAGCGCGAAGGCTGAAAGAGCTGCGCTGCTTGGGACCGCGAAGCGAACGAAAGCCTGATATTGCGCTTGTACATTCAACTGCAAAACATAGCGCCTGTTAGCTCAGGCTGATCCGGCCCAGATGGCTCATTGCCTTCGGGCATTTGGAGAACGCGTCCTTGTTGAACGCGACGTACGACAACCACGGTCTGAATATTTACGGTATCGCCGCCTGCGCGAATGCACTGCGCCGTGTCCGCACATCAATCACCACGATCCAGAATCGGTAAAAGGCACCACATGAGAAACGGCCCGAATAACAACAAGCGCATGCGCAGCCGGAACAACAATAATAATAATAACAATAACAATAACCGGCGCGGCCAAAACCCGATGACCCGGGTGTTCGAGTCCAACGGACCGGACATCAAGATTCGCGGAACCGCTTCTCACGTTGCAGAGAAATATGTCCAGCTCGCACGCGACGCCCGCTCGTCCGGCGATCCGGTTGCCGCCGAGAACTACTACCAGCATGCGGAACACTATTTCCGGCTGATCGCCGCGGCGCAGGAGCAATTCCGCCAGAACCAGCCGCAGCAACAGCAGCCGATGCCGCGCGCCGATGGCGATGCGCTCGACGACAACGGCGATGACAGCGACAGCTACTCCAACTTCGGCGCCGAACCCGGCTTCGCGCCAGGGCATCAGCCACAACCGCAGCCGCAGTTTCAGCCCCGCGAACAACAGCCGTATCCGCGTGAACAGCATCAGCCGCGTGAGCAGAATTTCCGCGATCGCGACCGAGACCGCGACAATCGATCACAGCCGCAACCTTCCCCACAGCCTGTCGAAGGGGATCAGGTTGACCGCCTTCCGTCTTTCATTACAGGCGGCGCTCAGCCGCTGCCCAACGCGCCCAGCGCCGAAGGCAACGTCAATCCCGGCAACGGCGAGCGTTTCGGTCACCGCCGCCGGCGTCGTCCGCCAGGCCCGCGTCCCGAAGGGGCCGCTCAGCCTCCGGTGGAATCGGCCAGCGATTAAGCCGCGCGATCTGACCTCGTGCCCGGGACGGCATGACCTGAGCAATACAATGGCCCGCCCGAGCATTCCTCAGGCGGGCCATTGTTATTCAGGCGGCCGTTCAGCGGGTTGCGGGCCGATCATCGCGCCGTGTCGGCGTTGGCAGGAGAACCGGCGGCATCGACGGAATCAGCCTCGTGCGTTCGCGATGCGCCGGGATCGCGCGATAGACCTGCTTCGACGCTTCAACAATATGAACACCTGCGAACGGCGATGACACCGCAGCGCTCATCCGCTCCCAGGCCACCGCCGAACGCAATACCCATCCACTCTGGAACGGCGGCACGAACAACGCTTCGCCCCATGCCGTCGGCGTGAACCATGTCTGCCGCAACAGCTGGGTAATCTGCGACCTGGAATAAGGCCGGCCGTGCCCGAACGGCGTGTTGTCGGTGCGCGTCCACACCCCGCGCCGGTTGGGAATGATCGCCATCATCCGCCCAGACGGCGCGAGCACACGCCACACTTCACGCAGAAGCCCTTCCGGGTCATCCGATATTTCCAGCGCGTGAACCAGCAGGATGCGATCGACCGCAGCATCAGCCAGAGGCAGTGAAAATTCATCAACCAGAGTCGACAGGGTCGGGCGCGACGTCGGCCATTTTAAAACGCCCTGCGCGGCCGGCATCAGCGCGAAGCACCGTTCGGCGTCCTCGCGAAACAGGCCGAGATAAGGCGTCGGATAACCGAGCCCTGCGACGCGCAGGCCGTCCGCGTTCGGCCAGTATCGCTGAATGCCGCGATTGATCAGCCGCCGCGCCACCGCACCGAGGCGCTGCGAATAGAAATTGCGAAGATCGATCACGTCGATTGTCATGACGCTAGTGTCCCAAATCCGAAGTTCGTTTCATTTCGCAGCACGCTCCCAAGCGAACTTCGGATTTGAAAGGACACTAGAAAAATATAGTTCTAGTGTGGCTTTAGCTCGCAAGTCCGCAAAATACAGCCGTAGAAATGATGCGGACTTGCGAGCCGCCACACTAGCCTATCACGGGGAACAGCGCCATGCAGCGGCCGCGAGGCGATCTCCGGAACGACGTTAACGCATTTCACTCGCGAATAAGGGCGTGTTAGCCTGCGCCATCCTCGATGAATGGAGACGTCATGGCTGCCGAGATTCGCCTGTTCCCCTGCCTGTCCGATAATTTCGGCTACCTCATTCACGATCCGGTCACCAAGGCCACCGCCTCGATCGACGCGCCGGAAGCAGGCCCCATCATCAAGGCTTTGCAGCGCGAAGGCTGGACGCTGACCGACATTCTCGTCACCCACCATCATATGGATCATGTCGGGGGGATCGCCGAACTCAAGACAAAATACAATTGCCGGGTGGTCGCGCCACACGACAAGGCCGCCGCGATTCCGCTTGTCGATGAGCGCGTCAAGGAAGGCGCCACCGTGAAGGTCGGCAACCTGAGCGCACGCGTGCTGGAAACCCCGGGCCACACCCTCGATCACATCAGCTACGTGTTCGACGAGGACCGCGCGCTCTTCTGCGCCGATACGCTGTTCTCAATTGGCTGCGGCCGTGTCTTCGAGGGCACTTATCCGATGATGTGGGAGTCGCTGCTGAAGTTGCGCGCGCTCCCGAACGACATGCGCGTTTATTGCGGCCACGAATACACCGCCTCCAACGTCAAGTTCGCGCTCGGCATCGAGCCGAACAATCCGGCGCTGAAAGCCCGCGCGGAGGAAGTGGCGAAGCTGCGCGCGGAGAACCAGCCGACGATTCCGACCCTGATTCGCGACGAGAAGGAAGCCAACACGTTCCTGCGCGCGGATGTTCCCGCCGTCGCAGCCGCCGTCGGCCTCGCGGGCAAAAGCCCGGCAGAGGTTTTTGGCGAACTGCGCGAGCGCAAGAACAAGGCATGACAACCATCAAAGCCGGGTTGACCTCGCGCGACGTCATCGCGCGGCTCAGCCTGAAGCCGCATCCTGAAGGCGGGCACTATCGCGAGACCTTTCGCGATTCCCGCAGCGTCAACGGCGGGCGGGCTGCATCCACTGCGATCTACTTTCTGCTCGCGCGCGGTGAAAGATCCCATTGGCATCGCGTCGATGCAGCCGAGGTCTGGCATTATCACGCCGGCAGCGCGTTGACGCTGCGGGTCGCCGGTGACAACGGCGAGCGGGTGATCCGGCTTGGCGCCGATCTCGCTGGCGGCGAGGAGCCGCAGGCCGTCGTCCCCGCCCATGCATGGCAGGCCGCCGAGAGCACGGGCGACTGGACTCTGGTCGGCTGCACCGTCGCGCCCGGATTCGATTTTGCAACATTCGAGCTTGCGCCGCCGGGATGGTCGCCCGTCTAGGCAGACCGTTTAGCGATCATGTCCTTCGCGGCGATCAACCCGCCGCCCGCAATCAGCGCGGCTGCGATAGCCAGCGTCGCGGTCGGCTTGGCAAAGCCCGCTAGAATCAGAAACGCGGTCGACAGCAGTGGCGTGGCATAGGACGCAGCACCCAGCACGCGGATGTCGCCGCGCTTCATGCCGATATCCCACACGAAAAACGCGATCCCCACCGGCCCGATGCCAAGCGCCACGATGGCAAGCCATTGCACCGTCGTCTCCGGCCAGACCGTCGTCTCGAGAGCGAAATGGCACATCGCGGCCAGCAGCGCGGTCGCAAGGCAAAATCCGGCAACCGCATCGGTCGGCACCGCCGCGAGTTTGCGCGACATCACCGAATAGCCTGCCCAGACGAACGCTGCGACAAAGGCCGCGACAAAGCCCGGTATATGCGCCGGATCTGGTGACGATCCGCCATTGCCTGCGAACAGCAAGATTGTTCCGGCGCAGCCCAGAACCGCGCCGACGATATGATGCGGTGCCAGCCGTTCGCCCGGCAGCAGCGACGAGAGCAACACGATCAGCAGCGGCCACAGATAGTTCAGCAACCCGGCTTCAGCCGGCGGTGCGAGGCGCAGGGCGAGAAAATACAGCGCGTGATAGCCGAACAAGCCGCCGATGCCGATCAGCCATACTGCAAGCGGTTGCCGCAAGGCGCGAATGGCCGACGGCCGCCACAGCCAGGTCAAGGGACCGACGCAGGCGCCGATGGCGAATGTCATTGCGAGTAGTTGAAACGGCGGAACGCGGCCCGTCGCAACAGTGAGCGCGGCAAGCAGCGACCACATGATGATGGCGGCAAGGCCGACAAGAGTGGCGGTTGAGGACGTCATCGCGGATCAATGCCATTCAATCCGCGACAACACCATATCCATCGGCCGATTGCCGCACTTCCGGGATCGGAGCTTATTGCAGGTACTGTCCGCCGTTGATGGTCATCGTCGAGCCCGTGATGAAGCCCGACTCGTCAGAGGCAAGAAATACCACCGCGCGCGCGATTTCTTCCGGCTCACCGAGGCGGCTCACCGGAATTTGCGGGATCACGTTCTTCTCGAGGACGTCCTTCGGCACGGCCTGCACCATCTCGGTGTTGATATAACCGGGACAGATCGCATTCACCGTGATTCCACCGCGCGCGTTTTCAAGCGCGAGCGCTTTGGTAAATCCGATATCGCCGGCCTTCGCCGCCGAATAATTGACCTGCCCGAACTGGCCCTTCTGACCGTTGATCGATGAAATGCTGATGATGCGTCCGAACTTGCGGCCGCGCATGCCCTCAATGACCGGCCGTGTCATGTTGAACAGCGAGCCGAGATTGGTGTTGATGACCGCATTCCACTGGTCGAGCGACATCTTGTGGAACGGCACGTCGCGGGTGATGCCGGCATTGTTGACCAGCACATCGATCGGCCCGAGTTCGGCCTCGACTTTCTTCACACCCTCCGCGCATGCATCGAAGGCGGCGACGTCCCACTTGAAAACGGGAATTCCCGTCTCGGCCTTGAATTTTGCAGCGGCCTCATCGTTGCCGGCGTAACTCGCCGCAACCTTGTAGCCCGCAGCCTTCAACGCCTTGCTGATCGCAGCGCCGATGCCGCGTGTTCCGCCTGTTACCAATGCCACGCGTGCCATGTCAGGTATCCCCTCCGCAGTTCACTGAAGTGTTTTTGGAAAATAAGTATTCAGGTCAATTGCGATAACAGCAAGAAAAAATGCCCGGCAAATCGCCGGGCATTTTGATTTGTGCACTGCGTTCAGAGAATTTTATCGCTCAACACACAATGCGATGCCCATACCACCGCCGATGCAGAGCGTGGCGAGGCCCTTCTTGGCATCGCGCTTCTGCATTTCATGCAGCAGCGTCACCAGCACGCGCGCACCCGATGCACCGATCGGATGACCGATAGCAATCGCACCGCCATTGACGTTGACCTTCGCAGGATCCCAGCCGAGGTCCTTGTTGACTGCACAGGCCTGCGCGGCAAATGCCTCGTTCGCCTCGATCAGATCCAGATCATCAGCCTTCCAGCCAGCCTTCCGCAATGCCGCGCGCGACGCCGGGATCGGCCCCGTTCCCATGATCGCAGGATCGACGCCGGCCTGACCCCACGACACAATGCGGGCGATAGGCGTGCGGCCTTCCTTGGCAGCCTGCTTGGCGCTCATCAGCACGAGAGCGGCGGCGCCGTCGTTGATGCCGGATGCGTTGCCCGCAGTGACCGAGCCGTCCTTCTCGAAGGCGGGCTTCAATTTGCCCATCGCATCCATCGACGCACCATGGCGCGGATATTCATCGGCCTCAACAACAACGTCGCCCTTGCGCGTCTTGATCGTGAAGGGGACAATTTCATCCTTGAACTTGCCGGCCTTCTGCGCGGCTTCCGCCTTGTTCTGCGAAGCGACGGCGAACTCGTCCTGCTGCTGGCGGGTGATCTGGTACTGCTTCGCCACGTTCTCCGCAGTATTGCCCATGTGGTACCCGTTGAAAGCGTCCCACAGGCCATCCTTGATCATCGTATCGACGAATTCGAGCGACCCCATTTTCACCCCGCCGCGCAGATACTGCGCGTGGGGCGCCATGCTCATGGATTCCTGACCACCGGCGACAACGATCTCGGAATCGCCGTTGGTGATCGCCTGATAGCCCAGCGCCACCGAGCGCAGGCCCGAGCCGCACAGCATGTTGACGCCCCAGGCAGGGCTCGCCGCCGGGATGCCCGCCCCGATAGAAGCCTGCCGTGCGGGATTCTGGCCCTGCGCAGCGGTCAAAATCTGCCCCATGATGGTTTCGGACACACGGCCCGGCTCGATGCCCGCACGCTCCAGGGCGGCCTTGATAGCAACGGCGCCGAGATCGTGAGCGGGGGTGTTAGCGAACGCACCATTGAAACTGCCAACGGCAGTGCGGGCGGCGCTGACGATGACGACATCGTCGGTCATGGGTATCTCCTGGGCTTGAGGTCGCGAGGGAAGCCAGCCGGACTGGCGGACTGGGCTCTCGTTCTTATCCTCTTAACCTAACCTTCTGGTGTCAATCGGCCAAAGGCATTCTGCGGTTCGGGAGGGGTTCCCGGATCGGGGGCCTGCCCGGACATTAACCGTCCTGCACAAAACGGTAGCCGTACCTTTCTGAAAGTGCTTAGTTTATTGCGATGCATTGTTTGCACTGCCCTCGACAACGTCCTCCGGTTCCTCTTTTCGCTAGGTATGTGTGAGTCCATGGCAAAATCCGACCAGCCAATTACGATTAAAAAGTACGCCAATCGGCGCCTCTACAACACCGGCACCAGCACGTATGTGACGCTTGAGGATCTCGCCGCGATGGTGAAGGAAGGCGAAGACTTCCTCGTTTATGATGCGAAGACCGGCGACGACATTACGCGCTCGGTCCTGGCCCAGATCATCTTCGAGCAGGAGAACAAGGCCGGCCAGAACCTGCTGCCGACCACCTTCCTGCGCCAGTTGATCCGCTTCTACGGCGACAGCATGCAGATGGTGGTGCCGAAGTATCTCGAACAATCCATCGACACGCTGACTCGCGAACAGGAAAAGTTCCGCAAGCAGATGACGAACACGTTCAGCAACACGCCGTTCGCACCGCTGGAAGAACATGTCCGCCGCAACATGGAAATGTTCGAGCGTACGTTCGCGATGTTCAAGCCGTTCGGCGCACCATTGCGGAAGGAAACCCCGTCCGCTGAATCGCCGCCGACTGCCAATGAGCCGGCCGAGGCCGACATTGACGATCTCAAGCGTCAGATGAAAGAGATGCAGGACCGTCTCGAACGGATGTCGAGGGAATCGGAAAACAAGGGCTGAACGAACCCTCTCCTGCCAGCGCGATGTGGCGACAGGGTCTGCCGCCATCCCTGACTTCAGTTTGCGACGTCAGCTTGCCGCTATCGCCGCCGCAGGCGTTGCGCCCTGCGGCGCTTTTACAGCGGTCGCCCACGGCTTGGTCAGGGACGCGAGCCCCGTCAGCCGGCCCTGAATGTAATCGCAGCCCCAGCCCTGCAACAGCTTGGCCGACTCTTCGTCCTGCACCCATTCGGCAACCGTCTTGATGCCGAGCCGGTGCGCAAGATCGATCAGCGTTTGAACGAACGCACGATCGTCCGACGACCGCGCGATATTCTGCACGAACGCTCCGTCAATCTTCACGATATCCACGCCGAGCTTTCGCAGATTGCGGAATGACGTGTAGCCGGCGCCGAAATCGTCGATGGCGATGCGGCTTCCGAAATTCTTTAGCCGCGTGACAAACCCGCGAACGTCATCCAGATCCTGAATGGCGACGGTTTCCGTGATCTCAACGATCAGCCGCTCAGCGACGCCGGGATGGGCCCGCATCAGCGATTCGATACTGGCCCACCAGTCCGGATCCATCGTTGTGTCGGGCGAAATATTCAGACTGAGCTGTGCATGCGGCGCGTCCGCGAGCTCAGCGACGACGAGTTCGAGCACCCGGTGATCGACGAGCCGGATCAGGCCGAGTTTTTCGGCGACCGGAACGATATCCGGTGACAGCGAATACGCGCCGTCCTCCTGCCGCATCCGCACCAGGCATTCGTGGAAGGCCGGCTGCCGCGAAACGGTCGCCACAACCGGCTCATAGGCCATCACAATGCGGCGCTCGTTCAGCGCTGTGACGATTTCATCGGTGACGCGGATGTTGACCCGGCGCTGGGCCTCACGCTCGACATTCGGACGCCAGACCATCAGCGAGCCCCGGCGGCGCGCCTTGGCAAGATCCAGCGCTTCCTGGGTCCGGCTCATCGCCTCCTCGACCGTGCTGGCGTGCCGCAGCGCATTGATCGCACCGATCGACGCGGTCAGTGCAACAGGTCCGGATTGCGTCGGCACGACCTCATCGCGGATTCCCGCAAGAAAGCGCTCAGCGGCGACATGCATGTCGTCGACCGAACAATTCTTGAGGATCAGTCCGAATTTATTGCCGGAAAACCGCCCGAGCACATCACCGCCACGCAACCGCGCACGAATGCGCTTGGCGACTTCAAGAATGACCTGATCGGCGATCTCGTATCCGAAGGCGTCGTTGATTTGCGCAAGATGATCGATACCGACCAGCATGAAGGCGAAGGAGGAACGGAAGCGGCCCGCCTCTTCGATGGCCTCGGCCAGCGCTGCCGCCAGGCGGGTGCGGTTAAATTCGCCGGTGAGCGGATCGTCCTGCGACAGCTTCAAGAGCTGCTCGTCCCGGGCATGGCGTTCGTTGTTGATGCGGATGATGCCGTGTGCGCAGGACGGCTTTCCGTCCGCGCCGGCAAACCAGCGGCCGCATTCATCGATCCAGAGCACCGGCGACGATGTGCTGGCGCGCAGCCCGTATTCGATCTGGTAAGGCACGCCCTCGCCGCCGTCGGTCGCCGTCGAGTTCAGCACGGCATCGATGCGGATACCGCGCATCGGCTCGATCAGTTTCGAGAATTCGCCTGCTTTCAATAAGGCCGGTTGCGGAATATCGCCAAGCACGGCCGCGACATTGTCACTCCAGTGCAGGGTGTCGCTGGCGATGTCCCACGAAAAACTGACTTGCCCGAGGGTGGCGAGAAGATCCATTCCAGCCGCCGGCTCAGTGCGGCGCATAAGGGGAGCGTCTCCGGGCGCAGCGGCAGACCCGGAAGGGAGCGAGGCTTGAACCGGTTTGATTGTCAAAGATGCCTCGTTCCGGGACGGATTGGGTGATTCGACACCCAAGAGTAAATCGTCAGACGCCCGTCAGCCTAGGCCAACTTCCTGAACGATCCGACAAAGCGCTTTGTTTTCAATGTTCGGAAGGCGATATCAACTTGCCCACCGCGTCCGGCACGACCCTTGCGATGTCATACGGAGAGGGCGCATTGCGTCCCAAAATGAGACAGGCGACCATAAGCAATGATCATCTCAGGCCTCACATCGAAGACCGGGCCTCATCTGCCTACGAGGCCACCCGCAGCAGCAGCCTCGCAGACAGAGGCGGCCGCGAGCCGCGCCCTGGTGCCCGTCGAACGCCCTCTGCGGGCTTCAGCGGTACGGATGGCTCGCCCGGATGCATCGTTCTTGGCGCATCTGATTGCGATGGTTGAGCAGGACCCGCAGACGAGGAGCCTGCGGCGGGAGGCGCCGAACGTCGCGCGCACTGCTTATGACAGCTCTGCAATGCGAGGTGCGGCGCGTTACGGCCGGGTGTTGTCGCAGACCGCCTGAAGCGGGCTCAGGGCTTCGGGGGCGTTTTGACCGCGCCTTCTGCGGTATTATCCGACACAAGATCACTGACATTCCAGTCGGAAATCTTCCGCTCCGGAGCAGGCGTAACCCCCTCAGAATTGCGGATCACGGCAAGCGTCGGCACCGGCTTCGGCACAACTTCAGGCTCGGACGCAGGCTGCGGCGATGTAAACACCGGCTCGGCCGACTTCACGTCCCGATGCTGACGATCGAAGGATGGCTCGACCGGTGCCGGGCTGGCTGGAACGGGTGCTGGTGCAGGTTCGCGCTCGACGCCGGCAGACACCACGGCTGGTGCGCGGCGGTGCCGATTGCGGAAGCCGATCGAGACCCCCGCAAGAAACTCCACGATCATCAGCACTGTCAGCAGAAAGAAAGTCGATGTGCCGAACGGCGCGAGCAACAGAAACTCCGCTACCGCAGCGCCGGAGACGATCAGCGACAGCAGATGATCGGTCAAGTATCGCGCGCCGGGACGCGCGGCCTTGATGACTTCGAACATTAGGAGAAGTGCGGCAAGCGCCAGCAGCGCATCGCCGAATGTCGGCACCCACTGCACGCCCGACATCAGAGTCACGCTGGCGACCGGCGCGGTGAACGCCACGCCCGGCATCAGGAACACGAAGATGTTGTAGATCGCGAACGGAATCAGAAGCAGCGGGAAACCGATCATCGTCGGCAGGCTCTCTCTGAAAATGTATCCTTGTGATGCGTCATCACATGCGTCTGTGGCGTTCTTATGAAGGCACGTTAGCGCGCTTCCGCCAGCATCGCGGCGGCTGCGCTGCCTGACAGCAGCGCGCCACGATCCGGACCTTAGTCCTTCTTGACCTTCAGGACCTGGCGGCCCTTGTACATGCCGGTCTTGAGGTCGAGGTGATGCGGACGGCGCAATTCGCCCGAGTCCTTGTCCTCGACATAAGTCGGCTTCTTGAGTGCGTCCGCCGAGCGGCGCATGCCGCGGCGTGACGGCGAGGTTTTCCTGCGTGGAACGGCCATGGGATCGTCGTCCTCTAAATCAAGGCTCACCCGCCGGGCGGGGGCTCTCCAGAATTCGGATTGAGGCCGCGCTTATAGATGAAGGTTGCCGCGAAAGCTAGACCGCAGGGGTCGAGAAAATGGGCCTAAGAGGCCCAAAATCAGCGATTTCGCTCCCAGCAGTCGGAGATTTCAGCCGACTGGGCCCGGACCACGTAGGTCCCCGCCATCCGCCGGACCCCCGGCCCTGGATTCCGGGCGCTCCGGGTGACCGGATTGGGCAGAATCGTGACCAAAAGAGCCGCCTCGCGAGCCGAAAGCGCCGCTGCCGGGCGGCCAAAGGCATAATTTGCACCGGCTTCCGCTCCGAACTGGCCGTTGGGTCCGAGCTCCGCCACGTTCAGGTAAAGCTCCAGAATACGCTTTTTCGACAGTACCAGATCAACCCACATCGCCAGCGGGAACTCGATCACCTTGCGCACCACACTCCGGCCCGGCCAGAGGAACAGGTTTTTCGCCACCTGCTGCGTAATGGTTGATCCTCCGCGCGCGACCTCGCCGTCCTGTGCATCCTCAATGATGTTCCGGAGCGAATCCCAGTCGATGCCGTGATGGAAGCAGAATTTTGCATCCTCGGCGGCCACCACAGAGCGCGGAAGGGCCTCGGACATGTCATCAAGATCCACCCATTTGCGGGTGACGGTCTCGCCCGAGAGATATCGTCCGATCATCAAGGTCGAGATGGGATGCCCAGTACTGTAGAGCGGCGTCAATACGTAGGGCAGCAGCAGAAGCCCCAAGACCACCAACACCACCGTTCGGATCAATCGTCGCATTACACCTCGTGCCCGGAGGGATTATTCCAGCGGTCCCCAGCCAGCAGAAACCATGCCTTTCCGTTTTTTCCAAACCCTGGCAAAGCCCGGCTTTGCGGAATTGACGCGGGCGATGCCATGACCGATTGTCCGCCGAAATTTGCGTTCGTTTGGAGCTTTTGATGACCACCGGCACTTCACCACAGGATTTCATGAAACGGCTCGACGCCACGGCGGCCGATACCGAGGCGCTGTTGACGCGCCTCTTGTCTGACAAACCACTGGACGGCGAGATCGTGCGCCCGCACCGGCTGATGGAGGCGATGCGCTATTCGAGCCTCAATGGCGGCAAGCGGCTACGTCCGTTTCTGGTGGTGGAAAGTGCTGCCGTGTTCGGCGTTCCGCGCGATGCCGCACTGATGGCCGGCGCCGCATTGGAATGCATCCATTGCTATTCGCTGATCCATGACGACCTCCCGTCGATGGACAACAGCGATCTGCGGCGCGGACGGCCGACCTCGCACAAGAAGTTCGACGACGCCACCGCGATCCTCGCGGGCGACGGACTTCTCACCATCGCCTTCGACATCATCACCCGCGACGATGTTCACAAGGACCCGACAGTGCGCCTGTTGCTGACCCGGGCGCTTGTACGCGCCGCCGGTGTCGGCGGCATGGTAGGCGGGCAAATCATGGATCTCGCCGGCGAAGGCCGTTTCGGCGATCCCGAGCCGCCCGATGTCGCCAAGCTGCAGCAGATGAAGACCGGTGCACTGCTCAAGTACGGCTGCATCGCGGGCGCGCTCCTCGGCCAAGCGCCGCAGGATCAGTACGCCGCGCTCGATGCCTATGGTCACGCGCTCGGAGAAGCCTTCCAGATCGCCGATGATCTTCTGGACGTCGAAGGCGACGCTGCGGCGCTTGGCAAGCCTGCCGGACAGGATGCGGCTGCGGGCAAAACCACGTTCGTCACGCTCCTGGGGATTGACGGTGCCAAGGCTCGCGTGCGCGATCTCCTGAAGCACGCAGATGCTGCGCTCGCGCCATTCGGTGCGAAGGGCGATGTGCTGCGCGCGACCTCACGTTTCGTCGCCGAGCGGCAAAGCTAGAGAGGCACCAGAATGCCGGGCAAGAAGGACGGCGATCCGTATCTTCTTCGCCTGAAAGGCATGCCGAAGCCGCTGCGTATCGTGCTGTCCCGGCCGCGCACTTTTATTGCATTCGCAATCGGGCTGGCCTCGTTGCTGTTTCTGCCGTCCTCATGGCGTCTCGCGACGCGCCTGCTTGTGGCATGGGATATCTTCATCGCGATCTACATGACGCTGGCCTATGTGACAGTGTTCTCATGCGGCACAGACGACATTCGCCGCCAGGCCGCACGGCAGGACGACGGGCGCTTCTTCATTCTTGTCATGACCGGCCTCGGCGCGTTCGCGAGCATCGCAGCCATCGTCATGGAACTTGCCATCAAGCCCCAGCAAGCCCCTCAGCTTGCGCTCGCAGTCGTGACTATCATGCTGTCATGGGCGGCGATTCACACGACGTTCGCCCTGCACTATGCGCACGATTACTATCGCGGCGCCAAGGCCAGCGGGCTTTCTTTCCCCGGCGGCGGTGAACCGGATTATTGGGACTTCATCTACTTCTCGTTCGTGATCGGCATGACGGCACAGGTGTCTGATGTCGGCGTCACCGACAAAATCATCCGCCGGACCGCCACCGCCCACGGCGTGATCTCCTTCATCTTCAATACCGCGCTGGTGGCCCTGATGGTCAATATCGCGGCCAGCGCGATATGATCCCGTCATGGTAGCGACGTTCCTGACCTTCCTTCTTGTGCTCACTGCGCTGGGAGCTTCTGCGACCGTCGCAAAACGTCTCTCGGTCGCGCCGGCCATCGTGTTCCTGATCGTCGGAATCATCCTGGCATTTCTGCCGGGATTTCCGCGCATCGAGATGAAGCCGGAAGGCGTTCTGCTGCTAGTGCTTCCGCCGCTGATCTATTCCGCCGGCGTATCGATGAGCTGGCGTGAATTCAAAGCCAACCTTCGTCCTATCAGCCTGCTGGCGATCGGCTGCGTGATTTTTACGACCGTGATGGTCGCTGCGGCTGCGCACTATGCGCTCGGGTTACCCTGGGGCGTCGGGTTCGTACTTGGTGCGATCGTGTCGCCGCCGGATGTGGTGGCGCCGCTCGCCATCACCAGGCGGTTGAAGCTGCCACATCGAATTCTCGTCATTCTCGAAGGCGAAGGACTGGCGAACGACGCTACCGCGCTGATCCTGTACCGCTTCGCGGTGCTTGCCGTCTCGACCGGGACATTCTCGCTGGCTCCCGCAACGGGAACCTTCATCGCCATTATCGTGTGCGAGATCGCCTTCGGCATCGTGGTTGGCTGGCTCAGCCTGCGATTGCGGCAATGGGCACACGATCCGCGCGTCGAGATTTCACTATCGCTGCTGACACCATACCTTGCATTCTGGGTCCCGGAGCATTTTCACGGATCGGGCGTGATCGCTACCGTCGTGACCGGCCTCTATGTGAGCTGGAATGGCCCGCTGCTGATTTCATCGAAAACCAGGTTGCAGGGCATCTTTTTCTGGGACTTCGTGATCTGGCTGATCGAGGGCGTACTGTTCCTGATGATCGGATTCCAGCTCCGGCTCCTGATGGAAAAATCGAAGGCGCTTCCGATTGAAATCCTCACCGCCGTCGCGATCGTCTCCGCGATCGTCATCGTGGCACGATTCCTGTGGGTCTTTCCCGGCACCTATCTGCCGCGCCTCCTCAGCAAAAGAATCGCAGCGCGTGACGCAAAGCCGCCATGGCGATACGTCGCGGTCATCGGCTTCACCGGAATCCGCGGCGTGGTGTCGCTCGCCGTCGCGCTGGCGTTGCCGCTGACATTGCCGAACGGACAGGACTTCCCTCACCGCGACCTCATCCTGCTCGTGACCTTCGGCGTGATCATCGTCACGCTGATCGGCATTGGGTTGACGCTTCCGTTACTGGTGAGGCTGCTTGGCCTGTCCGATCATGGGCATCTTGAGGCCATTCGCGAACGGGAAGCCGAGATTTCAGCGCGGCGAGAAATTCTCGAATCGGCGCGCGGTTCGCTGGACCAGATTATCAAGGATCGCAACCTGCCCGAAGGGCTTGCCAGATTTCTCGAAGCTCGCCACGAAACGCGCATGCGCGCGCTGCCCGAACCACCGAGGGAAGAAGGTCAGTTCACGCCCGCGACGCAGGGCGCTTCGCTGGTGCGTGAGATCATCACAATCGAGCGGACGTGTCTTCACAGGCTGTTGCGCGAGGGAAAGATCACCGACGAAACGCGTCGGCGCATCGAGCGCGATCTCGATCTTGAGGAAGCTGTTGTCGACAACCGGGAGAAGAACGGCCCGCTGTAATTGCGGACAGTCTTGTGCGCATTATTCCGCTGCAGTCACCGCCGGAGCTTTGGCTCCAGCACTGCCGTAACGCTGTTCGATATAGTCGATCACCAGCGCCTTGAAGTCAGTCGCGATGGTCGGTCCGCGCAGCGTGCGAAATTTCTGGCCGTCGACGAACACCGGCGCTGCAGGTGTTTCGCCCGTTCCCGGCAGCGAGATGCCGATGTCGGCATGCTTGGACTCGCCGGGTCCGTTGACGATGCAACCCATCACCGCGACGTTGAGCTGCTCGACACCGGGATAGCGCGTCTTCCAGCTCGGCATTTCATCGCGGATGAAGCTCTGGATGTCGCGCGCCAGTTCCTGGAACACTGTCGATGTCGTGCGGCCGCAGCCGGGGCATGCCGCCACCAACGGCACGAAGGTGCGGAAGCCCATAGTCTGGAGAATTTCCTGACCGACCTTCACTTCGACGGTGCGGTCGCCACCGGGCTCCGGTGTCAGCGAGACACGGATGGTGTCGCCGATGCCGTCCTGCAGGAGAATACCGAGCGCCGCGCTTGAGGCGACGATGCCCTTCGAGCCCATGCCGGCTTCGGTGAGACCAAGATGGATCGCGTAATCGGAGCGCGCAGCGAGTTCGCGATAGACCGCGATCAGATCCTGCACGTTCGACACTTTCGCCGAAAGAATCATGCGATTTTTCGGCAGACCGATTTCCTCGGCGCGCGCCGCCGACAACAGCGCCGACTGAACCATGGCTTCGCGCGTTACCGCGCGGGCGTCGATCGGATCTGGCGACTTCGCATTCTCTTCCATCAGCTTCGTCAGCAATTCCTGATCGAGTGAACCCCAGTTCGCACCGATGCGGATGGTCTTGCCGTGCTTGAGAGCCATTTCGACGATGTCAGTGAACTGCGTGTCACGCTTGTTCTTGAAACCGACATTGCCAGGATTGATGCGGTACTTCGACAGTGCTGCGGCGCAGGCCGGATGATCGGCGAGCAGTTTGTGGCCGATGTAGTGAAAGTCGCCGATCAGCGGCACGTCGATGCCGAGTTTGTCGAGCTTCTCCCGGATATGGGGAACGGCAGCAGCGGCTTCGTCGCGGTCCACGGTGATGCGGACCATCTCGGAGCCCGCGCGCGCAAGCGCTGCAACCTGCGTGACGGTGCCTTCGATGTCCGCGGTATCGGTATTGGTCATCGACTGCACCACAATCGGTGCACCGCCTCCGACCTTGACGTTGCCGACCGTTACCTGAACCGTCCGATGGCGCCCCTTGGGGCCGGCCTGGATTTCCTTGGTCCGCTCTTTCAGATCGCTCACGTCAGAATCTCTTTTTTGCGTTCAAGTATCAGGTTTCGCCGGAAGCAGGGGATTCCCTGCCGGCTCGCCGGAGCGGTTTACCAGATATAGGCCCGCCATGACCAGAAGGGCAGCCCCCGCAAAGGCCAATGTCAGGGTGTCATGCATCACGAAATAGCCCCCAATGACGCCAAACAGGGGCGTCATAAAGGTAAATGACGATAGTTTGCTGGCTGAATAGGTCTTTATGAGAAAGACCCAGATCAGGAATGTCGTCCCAACAATCCAGACCGTTTGGTAGGCCATCAGCGCCCAGGCAGCCGGTCCCGGCATATGGGTGATGCTCTCGCCGGAGACAATCGCCCCAAGCGCCAGAATCGGGATTGAAACAGCTACCTGATAGGCCAGCGTCTTTTCGGCAGGCGCCTGCAGAAGCCGGGTCGCCTTTACCACCAGCGTGGTCACAGCCCACAGAATGCCGCCACCCATCACCAGGATGTCACCCAGAATGACCTTGGCATCCACGGACGGCTGCGGCACGCCGATGGCCAGAGCCACGCCTGCGAACGACAGCGCAAGACCGCCCCATTGCAGCCGGCTCAACTCCTCGCCGAGAAATCGCTTCGAGCCGAGCGCAACGACAAACGGCGCGACGTAGAGAAACACCACCGCGCGGGAGGCCGTGGTGTAGAGCAGCCCGCGATAGATCAGGATGAATTCGACCCCGAAGAAAAGCCCGGCGACCAAGCCCGCGCCCAGTGTGCCGTCACGCCGGAACAGCGTCACGCCGCGCAGCCACGCCACCGTCATGATGATGATTAATCCACCGCTCGAACGGATCGTGGCCTGCAACAGCGGCGGAATATCGGGAAGAGCCAGTTTGACCGCAATCTGATTGAAGCCCCAGCTCAGGCACAACATCACCATCAGGACGATCGCCGTCGCGTTCAGCGGTCGCCCCGCTGCCGCAATCTTCAAGCTGTCTGACGACATGGCCCCCCGTGCCCGGCTTTCCGCCGTGTTGTTGTTCGGCCTATGCGGCGCGCTGACAGTGTGCGCAGGTGCCAGTGATTTCCACCACCGACAATTTCGGCGCGAACCCCGTTCCGCGCGCAGCCTCGTTGAAACTCTGCGCCAGAGGTGCAGCCGGAATTTCGCCCACCGATCCGCAGGTCTCGCAAATCAGAAACGCCACAACCGCCGTCTCATCGTGATTATGAGCGCAGGCCAGAAACGCGTTACGGCTTTCGATGCGGTGGACCAGACCGTTGTCCATCAGAAAATCCAGCGCGCGGTAGACGGTAATCGGCGCCGGACGCGGCATTGTCTTGGCAAGTTCGTCGATCACTTCATAGGCACCGAGCGGCCGATGGCTCGACAGCAACGCACTCAAAACCTGCCGCCGGATCGGCGTGAACTTTTGACCCCTGCCCTTGCAGACCTTTTCGGCATGCAAAAAGGCGTCCTCGGCGCAGCGGCCGTGGTCATGATCTGGGGCAGGGAAAATTGGCTTCGCTTGTTTCATTCGATCAACATGTAGTGCGGTTATCGTGATTCCGCTCATAATTTCAGCGGCGTAGGCCGTCAGAGTATTTTGCGATGCAATACTTTCTATTGCATCGCATCATAAAAGTCCCAAATCACCTGTCTACAACGGATCGAACCGATCCTCAGGCGACCGAATTGTTGCCTCATTTCAGAGAGGAAGAAGCTCATGGCGACCACTCTCAAAACCTATCTCGACAATCTGACGCCATGGAGTTTTTCCGGCACACGCAAGCCGAGTGCGGCCAGGAAGATCAATCTGGCGCTTCAGGGTGGGGGATCGCACGGGGCCTTCACCTGGGGGGTCCTTGATCATTTCCTTGCCGACGGGCGGCTGGAGATCACCGGCATTTCCGGCGCGTCCGCCGGCGCCATGAATGCCGTGATGCTCGCCGACGGGCTCACCCGCGGCGGACCCGAGGAGGCGCGCAAACGGCTGGCGGCATTCTGGCGCGCAACCAGCACCGGCGGGGATCTGCCGCCGATCCAGCGCGCGATGACCGACCGGATGTTTTCGATGATGCCGTTTGCGGCCTCGCCGATACAGAACTGGTTCGAGACGATGGCGCATTATTTTTCGCCCTACGAGCTCAATCCCCTCAATATCAATCCGCTGAACCAGCTCATCGAACGCTTTGTCGATTTCGATGCGCTGCGCGCCAACACCGATCTCGCTCTCTATATCTCGGCCACCAACGTCCACACCGGGCGGCTGCGCATTTTCGCGAATGAAAAAATCACCGCCGACGTGGTGATGGCGTCGGCCGCGCTGCCGTTCATGTTTCGCGCCGTCGAAATCGACGGCGTGCCTTACTGGGACGGCGGCTACATGGGCAACCCCGCGATCTTCCCATTCCTGCAGGCGACTGAGGCGGAGGACGTCGTGGTTGTGCAGATCAATCCTGTGTCGCGCACCACCACGCCGAAAACCTCCGGGGAGATCATCAACCGGCTCAATGAAATCACCTTCAATTCGGCACTGATTTCCGAATTGCGCACGATGGATTTCGTCAATCAGTTGATCGACGATGGACGATTGCCGCGCGGTACAGGCAAGGATCAGTACCGCAGGCTCAACATCCACCGCATCGATCTCGGCGGCCTCGGCACTCGCCTCGCCGCCTCCAGCAAGATGAAGACAGACTACGAGTTTTTCGAAGTGCTGCACCGGGCCGGCAAGCGGGCAGCCAAGAAGTTCCTCGACATCCATTTTGACGACATCGGCCACCGCAGCACGATCGATCTCGCCGCGGAATCCGGAGTGGAATGGGCATGACGATCTAACGTACCGATAATCGTGACGCTCTGTGCGATCCCGCTGGCGATGATGATCGGATCGACCAAGGCGGCGCTGCGCCAGCAGTCGCAGAACGCCGGTCATTCTGCAGTGATGGACTGACGCGCCCAAAAGAATGGGAGGCCGAAGCCTCCCATTCTCGTTCGCAGAACTAACGAGAACTCAGTTCAGCTTCTCGATCACCATCGCGGCGCCCTGCCCGACGCCGACGCACATGGTCGCGATGGCAAGCTTGCCGCCCCGCTTTTCCATGCCATGAACCGCGGTCAGTGCAAGGCGCGCGCCACTCATGCCGAGCGGATGGCCGAGCGCGATAGCGCCGCCATGCGGATTGACGAAATCGGCATCTTCCTTGACGCCGAGCTGACGCAGCACCGCAATACCCTGCGAGGCGAACGCCTCATTAAGCTCGATCAGATCGATGTCGGTGATCTTGAGGCCGAGGCGCTCCAGCAGCTTGCGCACCGCCGGCACCGGCCCGATGCCCATGACGCGCGGCGCGACGCCTGCGGACGCAAACCCGAGGATCTTTGCGCGTGGCGTTAGTCCGTGCTTCTTCACGGCTTCTTCCGATGCGAGAATCAACGCGGCCGCGCCATCGTTGACGCCGGACGCATTGCCCGCCGTCACCGTGCCGGGATTGCGCACGATCGGCTTGAGCTTGGCCAGTCCTTCAAGCGTGGTTTCCGGGCGCGGATGCTCATCTTTGTCCACGATGGTGGGACCAGCCCTGCCGCCGGGCACCGTGACCGGGGTGATTTCCTCGGCGAAGTATCCGGCTTCAATAGCTTTGCCTGCGCGCTGCTGCGAGCGGATCGCGAAGGCGTCCTGATCCGCACGCGAGATCTGATAATCTTCGGCGACGTTCTCGCCGGTCTCAGGCATCGCATCGACGCCGTACTGCTGCTTCATGAGCGGATTGACAAAACGCCAGCCGATCGTCGTGTCGTAAGTTTCCACCGTGCGCTGAAAGGCTTCCGTTGCCTTGCCGGTGACAAACGGCGCGCGCGTCATGGATTCGACGCCGCCCGCCAGGGCGAAATCCATCTCGCCGGCGCGGATCGCGCGCGCAACGCCACCCACCGCATCCAGACCCGATGCGCAGAGCCGATTGACCGTCATGCCAGGCACCGTGTCCGGCAACCCGGCCAGCAACAGCGCCATGCGCGCCACGTTGCGGTTGTCTTCCCCGGCCTGATTGGCGCAACCGTAAGACACTTCTTCGAGCGCAGACCAGTCGGCCTTCGTATTGCGCGCCATCAAAGCCTTGATCGGCACCGCGGCCAGATCGTCCGCGCGCACCTTGGCCAGCGACCCACCGAAACGGCCAATTGGCGTCCGCACTGCATCACAAATGAAAACATCACGCATGGTCGTTCTCCCTGAAATTCACTCGGACTTGATGGCGTCCGCCTCGGCTGCCGCGAGTTTTAGGAAGCACTGCGCGGAACGTCAAATGATCGATGGCCGGAACAGCCTCGCCACCCGGCAGGGCGGCCATGCACTTGCCCTTTCAAGGCGTGGAAAACGCACCATGCAATTCCACCTGGCGAAAGAACTTTGCTAGTGTCCGCCGCCATGACCATCCATTCCACGCCACCCGCATCGTCAAACGCCGAAATCGCCTCCCCGGAGGCCGTCGGACGCGTCACGCCGATGATGGAACAGTACCTGGAGATCAAGGCGGCCAATCCGGGGCTGTTGCTGTTCTACCGGATGGGCGATTTCTACGAGCTGTTCTTCGAGGATGCGGAAACTGCATCGCGGGCGCTCGGCATCACCTTGACCAAGCGTGGCAAGCACATGGGCGAGGATATCCCGATGTGCGGCGTGCCGGTGGAGCGCTCCGACGATTACCTGCACCGGTTGATCGCACTGGGTCATCGCGTCGCGGTCTGTGAGCAGACCGAGAATCCTGCCGAGGCGCGCAAACGCGGCAACAAGAGCGTGGTGCGGCGCGACGTGGTGCGACTGGTGACACCGGGCACGCTCACAGAAGACACGCTACTTGACGCCAAGGCCAACAACTACCTGCTTGCGATTGCGCGCGCCCGTGCGTCATCGGCGGCCGGTGATCGGATCGGGCTGGCCTGGATCGATATTTCAACGGCAGAGTTCAGCGTCACCGAATGCGGTGCTGCTGAACTCGGCGCGACGCTGGCGCGCATCAATCCGAATGAAGTGATCGTCACCGACGCGCTCTATTCCGATCCGGAATTGTCGTCGCTGTTTCGCACGCTCGCCGCCGTGACACCGGTGACGCGGGACATCTTCGATGCCGCCACCGCCGAACGTCGCCTGTGCGACTATTTCGCCGTGGCGACCATGGATGGTTTCGGCGCGATGTCGCGGCTGGAAGCCGCCGCCGCCGCCGCCGCCGTGACTTACGTGGATCGCACGCAGGTCGGCAAGCATCTGCCGCTGTCGCCGCCGGCCCGCGAGGCCGCCGGCACCACCATGGCGATCGATCCCGCCACTCGCGCCAATCTCGAACTAACCCGCACGCTGGCGGGCGAGCGGCGCGGATCACTGCTCGACGCCATTGACTGCACGGTAACCGCTGCCGGGTCGCGGCTGCTCGCACAACGTCTTTCCGCACCGCTAACCGACAGCGCGACCATTTCCCATCGGCT
>Ga0233440_1001065_pt1 | contig 26732 bp, 20 predicted proteins | sample SI_123_September_5_FD_182791 | JGI IMG/M metagenome (GOLD analysis project Ga0233440, IMG submission 182791) | Seawater microbial communities from Saanich Inlet, British Columbia, Canada - SI_123_September2016_120_MG | ecosystem: Environmental > Aquatic > Marine > Inlet | place: Canada: British... | reverse complement strand
CTTTGTTGGCGCATGGCTTCCAGGACCACCGCCTCCTGATTTATATGTATAAGCACTATGTGACATAAACCATTGTGTATATATTTTAGTATATCCATCACATTGTAGAAAAGCACTTTTTGTATTAGCACTAAAATCACTTGCTCTTGTTTTAATACTTATATCTGGAGATACATTTCCACATATATATCTAAATTGATCAATATTAGAAAGTCGTGTAATTGGCATTATATATAAATATAAAAAAACATCTTTATATTCATATTCATATTTTTGTTTTTACTCTGTGAAAACGGGATTTTAAATCTTCAAATGTGTAAAGGAAAAAGAAACAGCTTTATTTAAACAATACATAGGGTAAGTGTAATACCATATTCTTACATATCAATTGTTCTCATTATCTTTCGAACAACTTATATGCGATAAAGAAGGGCGGTTATATTCGTCTTGTTTTTTGTGCCGAAGCATCTCTGCTTCACGCACTCTTTTTGCTCCAAACACTCGGAGTGTTTTCATTCTTTTTTCTGCAACAAGAACTGTATTTTCATATCGTAAACGTTCGGGCATATTTGCTTGCTCAACTTTATAATCCATTATGTCTCGATGGTGTTGCATAATAAGTTCTTTATGTAATTTTTCTGGAACATGTGTTAGATCTAAATCCATGATACCATTATATCCCTTTACGATCATGATAGAATATTTCGCAATCTTTCAGAGATAACTAAATTATATTGATATTGTGGTGATGATATATATGGATAAAAACGTCTAATATCTTTATAGAAGTATACTGCTGTATAGGTGTTCGATGATCCAGATGCGCGATCTTGTGCGTATATATAAGTATCGCTTGTACTAATAAAATATGATTTTATATCGTTATTTTCAATTTCTTCCATTTCGGCCTCTTGTGGAATATCGTCTACGAAAGAGTGATGAGACATACTATCATATTCACTATAGTTTACACCCTTGAATATTTAAAACGCCGTTTTAACTAACAAGGGTTTGGGTCTGAACCCGGTAAAATCAATAGTAAGGAGTTTCACCCTACGATGGTCCAACTGTAAATCCAACTTAAGTATCAGCGACCCACTTCCTTAATCGCATACAGGTTTATTTACTTTATTGGTGGAGGACGAAATGCGTAGGTATTTGATATGCGGTTCTTTTTGCTTTTATCGCTCACGCACATCACCTAAATCCAGTAAAACAGGAGAAGCAACCCCATTATTCTTCATTATTGCTTACTATGATTAGTAGTATTCCTTTATATTAGTTTGTAATATAATAACAGGCGTTTTAAATCTTCAAGGGTGTAATATGATATTATCATATTATCATATTATCATATTAAAGGTCGTCGGAGACAGTTATTAAATCTTGCAACTCTTTTTCTGTAATATGTTTTTGGAACTCTGATATGTAACACACGTCAAATATATACGACTCTTCACCACCTCCTTCAATATCCAAATCTAATATATATTTCACGCAAAACTCGGCTGTAAGCGTTTGTGTTGCCAAAAGTATTTTTTCATCAAGATGTTTAATATTTTTTTCCAGAATATCAATTGAATATTTATTTCTATTGGCGAGCAAGTCAGAATTGGTCACTTTCATTTTTGCATCATTATTCATTGCGATACTATATATAATAAAAAATATTTATATCTGTTTATTATATAGTATCTTTTCGATTAGCATAGTTGGTCATACCCATTTAAAAGTTTCGTAATATATATTATTACTGATTTTTATCGGAGAATAGTTTTGTGCTACAGCTATAACCATCCTTTTTAATTTCAACTTATTTAACACATCGAACCTAGTATAAGTTAAATGTTATCTTCTATTCAACGCCGCATTTTCAATCGTATAAAAAAAATAATACCCCCAATCACTGAAACAGAGAAGATAGCATTAGATTGCGGGACTGTTTCCATGGATAGAGATATCTTTTGTGGAAAGGTTAATCATAAAAAATACAAGTTTCCGCGTCTCACAAAAAGAGTCTTCTCAAAAGATAAGCTATCAGAACTTGTAACGAAGTATCCAAACCAGCATATTTATCCAGGAAAAAATAACGAGTGTTCCAACTTACTGAACTATCTTGGAAAAAATGGATATTTTGCACTTGGAATAGATACACAATATGGTGGTAACAAAACCTCTATTGAAGAAATGTCAGAAATGTTAACCTATATTACCTCTGCAAATCCATCGCTTGGCGTTGTTGTCATGGTTCCTAATTCCTTAGGCCCTGCTGAACTTATTAATGAATACGGAACATATTATCAAAAACAACGGTATTTGCCACAATTAGCACATGGAGAAAAAATACCGTGTTTCGGATTAACTGGACCAAATAATGGATCGGACGCTACGGGAAATATTGATGTTGGAAAGGTATGTATAAATGACATGGGTTGCGTGGTTATTCGCGTTGCATTAAACAAACGATATATTACTCTTGCACCCGTTGCAAATCTTATAGGACTGGCATTTACAGTTGAAGATCCTGATAAATTATTAGGGAACAACACATCTGGTGTTACGGTTGCACTTGTTGAACGAGGGCACCCAGGTCTTGAACAAGCATATTACCATAATCCTCTTGATACTGGATTTCCAAATGGAACTATTCACGGAACAATCGATATCAATATCTCTCAAGTAATCGGTGGAGAGGATAATATTGGCAATGGATGGAAAATGTTGATGGAATGTTTGGCGGCAGGAAGAGGCATATGTCTTCCAGCTACTGCGAATGCGTCATCAAAGGTTTCCACCCTAGCAATGTTGTTGTATACGCAACATAGAGTTCAGTTTAAACGTCCTCTTATTGACATGGAGGGCATACAAAATAAACTAGCAGATATGATTTACAACACATGGATTATAAACACAAGTGTATACGTTACTAACAAAATTTTAGACACGGGCGAACGACCCTCCGTGATAAGTGCAATTATGAAAGAACAAACCACAGAAAGGGGAAGACAAGTTGTAAATGATGCGATGGATATTTATGGTGGATCAGGAATATGCAAGGGTCCAAACAATATGATAGAAAAGTTCTATAAAAATGTTCCCATCGGAGTAACTGTAGAGGGAAGCAATATTCTTACTCGCAACTTAATTATTTTTGGACAAGGTCTAAACAAGAGCCATCCTCATATTTCCAATATTCTTCAATCCATTACCGACAACAATATTGACAAGTTTAACACACATTTTGCTGAGATAGTTGAACACAGTGTGTCTCTTTACTTGAAATCATGGTGGGAGATGTTTACCAACCAATCAGTCATTGATCGCCAAACAACCTATTTCGCATGCCTTGCAAATGTTGTTGCATTAAAAGGAGGATCATTAAAACGAGAACAAAGTATATCATGCGATATGGCGTGTATATTATCAAACCTGTATCTAGCACATAGCGTTCAAATCTATCATAAAAATGAAGGTGTAAGTAAAGTGTTAACTAACTGTGTTGTTGAAAAAATTGCAAACGAAAATATAGACTTATTTAACAGAGTAATTACAAACTTGCCATTTTATATGAAGTTTCCAGTCATGTTTATTCGTGAGAATAAGTATGAGGATTATAATACTTCAAAGATAATAGTGAATGAAGCGAGGAAAAATCCACTCCTAAAGGAAGTTCTTCTAGAAAATGTTCATATTGATGAAGGCTTGAATAATCTTATTAATTTACACTCATTGGAAAGGGGAACACCACTATATAATGAAGTCTACGATAAGGCTATTCAAGTTGGTAAATATCCGATAAAAACATCACCCAATATATTTAATTATGAAAAAATAGAGGAAACATATAAGTAAATCTGATGTCTAGTAGTATAGTGCCATTTCTACACCCTTTACTTGAAAATCCTTATTACACTTTTTATAGAAGTTTACGTTTTCTTCAGAGCAATCAAGAATACATTTATAGCATCCTTGGGTTTTCGCATAATCTAAACACGTGTTCACAATCCTCTTTCCTAATCCGTGACCGCGAAAATCCGAGGATACGACTACGTCTTCTATATGCCCAACCTTGCCCATATTATGTATTAATTTTTGTTCAATAAATACACTAGCTGAGGCTACGATACGACGATCAGTATCTTCAATAATAAATGTCTTCACTGTTTTATCATATATAAAATGACGAAACTGTGAAATACCCATGGAAGACGGATCTATTTGAAACCCATCTTCCAGTAACTCTAAATATCCTCCATAAAAATCAACTTCATTCAACTGTCTAACGCAAAATCTATCATTGTTTTCGTTTTCCATTATGTATGTATATTAACTATTAATCTACTTAATATTTAATATACCGTTTACTAATTATTTTCTACGTTAATCACTGTCAATAAACCCAGGAAAAAAACGAGTAAAAAATACATGTAAATGTGTAATCATTCTTTTTGTTACTATTTTATCCACTCCCAACTCGTGAGGATCTTTGCTGAGACAAGCAACGTTTTTCATCTCTAAATATTTCAATATATATTTTGTAAATATACTCGAATTATTTTTAATTGTTTCCTCATTCTCGCTATTGTTGTAGACTATTTTTTGAATAACTTCCACATTAAATAGACGTTTAATAATATCATCTGGTGTGTAGTAGTAATAATACGGTTTTACTTTCAGATAATACACGTTATCAATATCCATTTCAGGATAAATAACGTCGTCAAAATAACAAAGCTCGATGTTATATGGAAGTCTACAACATCGTATAAGATCTGTATATTTTTTGTCCTTAGACGTTCTACATGGTTCTTGAATAGTTCCGTTTAATTTGAACGCTAAAATAATATTATTAAAAACATCACCTCCGAGTTTATATTCTATATAGTTTATTAATCGATATACCCACTCTTTTGAATATCTGTTATTCGTGTAGACCATAATTCCTTTACATAATCCCTGACGTTTTTTCTTTTTTAACGATGAAAGTATTGATAATATACCAGGTCTAAATAACTCGGGGAACTTGTCTAATATCGTATTAAAATCTTTTTGTGTGAACGTATGGATGAGTTTATTATAGTTAACAAATCGTTCAAGAGAATCCCAAATATTTCGGATCAGAATAAAATGACCAATGGTTTCATCTAAATCAAACACTACATATTTGTTCATGTTCTCATTTGACATGCATATATTATAATAGAAATAAAAAACACAGTATCCGCATTTTTACTTATATACTTTGACACTGATAATTTCCATATCACAATCGACAGCACGTTACGTGAACCTACTTCGTTGAACGAGCTCGTGTTTCGAGACGCTTGCATAGGTAACTCGTTAGTTACTTCATGGTTCTCTATATCTTACATAATGTTTCAAAGAAAATATTATATAAGATATAATATATACAAAATCAATCGCCCATTATAGGAGTAACTTCGCCATCCATATGGTATTTAATGATTTAACAGTTGGAGAATACAAGACTATTCTCAACTACTACAAAATACCTGTCCCAAGTAATAAAACTGAAATGAAACGTCTGGCGGAAAAAATAATAACCGACAAATTATGTGGATGCATAAAACAAGTTGCCCGAAAAGGAAAGCTTCCAAACAGAGCTAGCGTTAGTGAGCAAAAGGCGATAGGAATATGCACCAAAACAATTGTGAACAGTAAAGGGATTACTCGAGGTTCGTTCGCATGCAAATCTCCAAAAAGAAACGTCACGTTAAAACGACGCCCTGAAAAAAAGAAGTCTAAGAAAAAAACTAGTCAGACTAGAAGATCAAGATAATAAAACGCCGCTCACTTGGCGTTGTCCGATATGTAGGACAAAGCAGCAAGTAACACCTTCTCTTGTTGGGTTAACTTTTGAAATAAAATGATGTCATCCATTTTTACTTCAAAATACCTTCCGCGAACATTGCGCATTCGCATGCAGGTATTGTTGTCTGTAAACACAACCTCGCAGAAAAAGGCTCCTTGGGCAAGGGATATATCATCAAGATCGCTCATATTAAGCCATCTCAAGAAGCACCCGTTTTTCAGTTCGTGAATTTCATCTACATATCTATATCCTTGAAGTTTACGCAAAAGTTCAACCTTTTCTTCGTTATCAATCGGAAGTTCATCAATTATATCCACTCGGTCTTTCATTATTTTTTCGTTGGAAAGTGATAAAATGTCTGCATTTGCATCGTTGTTTGATGCAATATCTATAAGTTCAATGGGTATACTCATGTCGTGTATTTTTAATGGATTTTATAATTGTATGATAGGATAATACTTATATTATATCTTATCATATGTTTAACTCTATTACGGTTATGTAAATTACCATAATGATCCAAATGCACCACCACCCATTGAGTTTGCTGCCATTGGCTCGAATGCTTCTTCTCCTCCGTATTGGTTAGCGCCTCCCTGATTAGTGTTGGCGTCAGGATCACTTCGCAACGAGTTAATCCCAGTTGTTCCAGATGGTTGGGTTGACTGGGTCATTGGCATGCCTGGACTAGTTACTGGCATAGATGGAGAACTTGCATTTACTAAAGGATTGCTTTGATTTGCGACATGTTGTTGAGAGCTAATGTCTTTTTTACTTGGATTATTCATATTTTCCACGCCTTCTTTTTTCCCCATGATGAGATCTTCTACACGATCGTACATGATGCTTACCTTTTCGCCTAACTTTGTTTGTAAGCTTAATATTATCATTAAAGTAGCGGGTATCATATGAATGATAGAAAACTGTTCGTACTTGACCCCACTATATGTAGGAACAAATGTAACCATTCTGTTTATCAATAATATGCCCACAAACATAACCACGAGTTGTATGACAACTTCGGCTAAAAGTTCTAAACTTCCTTTTTCCTCGTCCGCTTCGGGGACGTATTTTTGCATGAGTTTATTTAGCATAACAATTGGAATAAGGCCAACTACTGTGTATTGAATAATATTCATCATATCACGTTTAGAAGGTTCATCAAAGTTGAAAACGTGTTGGACAAAGGTTTCTCCGCTGTTTCCGCCTACAATAGTATCTATATCTCCCATATATGTTGTACCTAGAGAAATAAATAGAGGTAGATAATTAATTGTATGCGTCAAATCAGTTAAACACAAATACTTTATATAAAGTAAATGAGTGCTTCTAGAGCTATGGCATCCGCTAGAAATAAGAAGGCAGGTAGTAACAACCCAAACCCCGCACTTGGTGTTCAAGAACAACCTTCGACTGTAGACTCCCAAGCTTCTAATCAAACACCATCTGTTACAAAAGTAACAATTCCACAAGCTATTCAGATGTTATCAAGTAGAGTGGATGCACTTGAGGAAAAAATGCAGTTGACGCTTGACACAGTTGAAGATTCTAAGATATTTGAGAAACAGGCAGAAAATAAATATTTAGTAGATGCCAAGGTATTTGAATCTATTGTTAGTCGACTTGAGAAATTAGAAGGAGGATCCTTTAATGAAAATATGAAGTTGCCTGAAGTGCAAAATATGCAAGGAGACATTGCAGATATTGATAACAAGTTTTCAGAGTTTAAGAACGATTTTATGAAGCTGCAGACATACGTGATGGATACAAATGCAAAATTAACCGAAGTCGTATTTTCTATACCAGTTGAAAGCATGGTAGAATATAGAGATATTTTTACCAAGAAGAGTGATGATCAACCTGATCATCTATCGGTTTCTATTAATAGAATGACATCAACTCCAGATATTACAGAAATGGAGTTTGAAAAAACGATTGATCCAAGTTCTTTAGAACGTCCCGTATTAACAAGACAGACGAATGAATTACCAGGATCATATGTTCCCACTAATATGACCAATATTAATGATTTACTTCCAACCCAAGAATGCGATGGCGATAAGGTACCAACTCGTTCCCAAGATAATGAAGAAATAGAAGTGGCTGGTCTTTAGGAAATAAGTGAATGACTTTTTATAGAATACATAATACACCAAACTGTAGAAATTTATTTATTGTCAGATTATATAATGGCCAGTTTAAAAAAACTTATGTCAGACTACGGTCTAGGTGTTATCATTATTTTGTTATTGTTGGCATTTGCTGTTAGCACTCTTTCTGATTATATTAATAACAAGGCGTTAGGTGGTAGCGAGGGACATGCTAACCTTTCTGCATCTGCTGCAGCCTACAGTGATCAGCCTTCTATTGGTTCCGCCCCCTCTGCCGATCAAGGTTCTGCCGATGGTTATGCTCCCGTTTCTGGTGCCCAGAGTGCTCCTACTCCTATCACCAACCCTGCAGATCTCCTCCCCAAGGACAGCAACAATGAGTTCGCGGAGATGGCTCCCACTACCAATGGTGGAAATAATGCCGCTTTATTAGATGCGGGACATCACCTCGGAAACGCTGGAAGTGACGCACCTTTAAGAAATGCCAACTTACAGCTTCGTGGAGAGGATGCTAATCCTCGCAGCTACTCGGGGCCATGGAACCAATCTACCATCGAGCCCGACACTGATAGAAAGGGTATCTGTGCTTAAATAAATAGTAGTCAACCGGTATTGTCGGTAGTATAATTAGGTATAATATATATTCCAAATATATATTATAGAACCCGTAGATAATCATTTATAGTCATATATGTTTTCGTTCATTGTTAAGCAAGATCTGTTATTCTATGCCATTCTAGTATTTGTAGTTATTTATAGTCTGAAAATATACTCTGAAAGTGCAGTGTTCAATCTAAAATGTATTATTGCAACAGAAGATGGAAATAAGTATTGTGTTAGAAATCGATTAAAAATAAAGGAGTCTGCCAACTTATTAGCACGAGTTACAAAAAGAGCAATTGTATTTGTGGACAAACTTTATGACAAGTATCCTAATGAAGAACGTGTAAAAAGGTTGAAAGAAAATTTTAACCCGAAAAAGGTTCAAGAAACTCTTCCAACAAGTGAACTCACTGCATATAGTGAAAACAAGGGAGAAAAGATGGCATTTTGTCTGGCTAAATCAAAACATAGCGAGACGTTGATCGATGAACATACATTAATGTTTGTTTACTTTCACGAGTTATCACACGTTATGTCGAAATCTGTAGGACATAAAAAGGAGTTTTGGGACAATTTCAAGTTTATTTTAACTGAAGCGAAAGAAATGAACATTTATAAACCTCGTGATTATAAAGAACAGTCTCAAGGCTATTGTGGAATGAGAATTACCGATAACCCATATTACGACATGTAATCGTCTAGATTACTTATATAAACTTAGATATGTACCGAACCAAATCGTTACATATCGTATAACAATGCGTTCGCCTTGACACCATGCATCCACCACCTTCTCGTGAAAATATTGAAGCCCAGGTAGATAGTTCATTCTCTCTTTGTTTTTTAACATAATGCTTGCATATTCTGTCTTCGTGCTTTGTGTTGTATAATTTTTGTATTCCATCTATGCGTTTTCTACAAATAATCATGTCGATCTCTCCATTAGTAAATATATCGGAGTATATGGCATTTGTGATTGTTCCCGAACACATAAGAGATTTTATGTAACACACTGTAAAATTGTAGTAACGATCATCTAGTTCTTCTTCTACACCATAATTTATTTCACCATTACTGTTACTTCTTGCACGTTTCGTGCTACGCTCAACACGTTTTGTTTTATCTGATTGATGATAATATAAACTCATGAGGATGTCCTATAGTATCATTAGACTAATAATTACACATTTATTTTAACCATCCCTGAACACTACTTTTTGTTTTCACAAGACTGATCATTAACACTGCGTATGTGATAGTTAATAATACAATGTCATAAACAACTGCGGAAAATCCAGCAGCATAAAACCATCTAGAGAAGAAACTCTTTTTATCAAGAGGTTTGGATTTGTACAAAATGTAAAATGTTCCAGATATACATAAGGTTACAAACGCAACAATCACCATTCTACTGATCATCCGGTTTACATTAAGAATGTAGATAACTGCTTGTGCAAATAATAAGTATACAAATACTAAAAATAGATCGAGGAACGTGCTGCTTACAATATTATCATAGTAATATTCTGTTACCATTTTTTGTTGTCCAGTAATAAATACTGGAAGGTGTAATACATAAACGACAAGTGCAGTTGAAACTACAAATGTAATTAAATATGACACGATTAACCATACAAGTTCTTTGTAAATTGCCATGTTGCGTGGATAATAACTATATATATTTGCTATATAAAATATTATGATCGTAGGTAAATTAGTCATTATAACACGATAAAAATATGTGTAAAATATATATGAACCGTATAAGTACAATTTATAAGATACACCTTGTGAACCACGGAAATGAGATTTCACAAGGTTCCATCGTTGTATTTTACGGCGAGGATAAAGTATCAATAGACGAACTAAATACTAGGTTTGAAACCTCTCCAACAGATAAGGCCTTTATTGATCGAGGATCAGGCGAACCTATTTTTAGCTCGGATGAATTACAGGATATTAAAGTAAAGAATACAAAGGTAAGATTTAGTAAGCAGAGCATTTATCCAGATGATACAATTCTCTCAATTAAACTTAAGATTTTAAAGGAATTAGAAACGGAGATATCGATAGAAGAACTATTTTTATTTTGCTCAAAGAGAGAAGTGGTTGCCCCCCGGGACATATACAACACGTTGACCCAGAAACGCAGGGTTGTTTTATCAAAACCGAGGTTAGAAAATATGTTGCAGAACTTTAAGGTATTCGGTGCGACAGGAGAGCCAGTAGTTTCTCTTCAAGAAGATAAACCGTATTATTCATATGAAGACATTGCAAAAATGGAGATTTTCAACAAAGAGGTGAATGTTACGAGGATGGTTGGGCAGAAGATATTCTTAATCGATACACACTATCCTTTCCCATACAACCCATTTGATATGAAACATTACGATAATCTTCTGTATAGTGCAAGTAAAAATGCAACAAGCACCACGAATAATAACTTATTACTCGATAATGGACAAATACAACATAATGTTCTTTACCTAGCCACCGCAAAAGATGTTCTTAGTAGAAATAAATCTAATGGAGAGCCATTAAATGAACAATATTTGCTGAACGTATACTTTCCATCTCTGGTATCAAAGGGAATAGGATCTGAATTACAACTAGATGAAGATCGCGATCGCATTATGAAGGATACCAAACAGTTACAGTCTGATACGACAACGAACACCTTTCTAAAAGAAGATATGTTACACCAAGTATCTGAAAATGTTATATCCAAAAATATAGACGGGTTTCAGTACGAGACAAAAGGAATACTAGAATTTCGATTTGCTATTCAACAAACATTTTCTTTTAACGCTCCACTTGACACCATTTTCAAAATTATTCATACAAGTGAAAATGTTCCATTTACAAAACTTAACCCAGGCGTGCATAGAGAGCCAATGTATCGTCTTTATGGTGAAGAAAAAACAAGGGATAATCGCGTAATACCTACAATATCTAAAACAAAAGCCTCTCAGCTTGCAACACACATTGGAAAGGCGAAGTGTGTCGCTGCATACATCGTAGTAGAAAACGAAAAAGACATCGAGTTTGTGTGTGAGTTACAGGAAAATGGTGATATTATACTTGATATAAGATCACAAACTCCTATTTCGCTAACAAAAATAAACGATCTCATTCTACAATACGCAAATCCATTTATTAAACAAATCGCAGATTTTCTATCAGAAAGCGGATATAAGTTTCAACTATATTCTGGTCTCGAGGAAGACAACATCGACGTTCTGCACATAAAATACGGATGCGACGTTATCATAACAAGTGATACAGATAATTTCGATTTAAAAAGTGTTCAGAAATGTTTGTCTCCTATTTTTATCATAAACTCATTCAATATATCTGCAAGGGATGGAATAAATATGAGATACCGAAAGGTGTCAAACTTTAACAAAATGACAAGCAAGGAGGCATTTGTAATTGAACAGATCAAACGAAGAGAAGGTTACCAAGGAGAGCTATTGGTTGAAAATCTAATGAACGCACACGATATCTCAGAAGATGAATCTAGAGAAATAATTGCACGCGTTGCCAGTCAACTAACAATCGATACGGGAGGAATAGGATCAAAAACTATGCGTATACGCTCTAATCCAGGGTTCCCCGTTTCGGTAAAGGACTTGACAAAGAAGTCATTAAAAACAAAACGAAAAATTCGTATGGAAATATCAGGAATAGATAATCTGCAATACATAAACAGTATCGATCCATATATGAATGCATTTATTGCACTGTGTGTATCTTATAAGAAAGCAATCGATATTTTGCCAGATATTGAAAGAGTTTGTAATCTGACACAAAATGACATGGTTCGTGCAGCAGATATTTTATCTGCAAGTGATAAAAATATTATTCATAAACAAGATATCACAATAGATGCCGAAAATGACGAAGTTCATATAATCGATGACGTTCAGCCCATTAGCTTCAGCGAGGATTTAAATACTATCAACAAGGGTACTGCACTTGATCTAATATACGGAAGTGACGAAGAAGAAGACTACGGCGACTACGAAGACGACGACTACGAAAGTGATATGGAGGGTGGATCTGCACGTAAAAATAAACAACAACAAAAATACAAAAAAATAGGAGGAGATGGTGCATCAAATATCGTTGGTATGAGATTATCAAAACCAAATCCTTTTGTCAAGATAATGGAAGAAGCGGATAAAGACCTTTTTCTTGCAAAAAGCGACAAGACAGGAAAATACTTCGGTTATTCTAAAACATGCGATTCTGCATACGGAAGACAGCCAGTCCTTATGACCCAAGATGAGTATCAAGCCACTATCGAAAAAGAAAAGAGTGGGATTATTGATAGATACGGTAGAGAAGAGTTTGACGCATTAGATGAAAAACAACAAGAAACTGTCATAAAAAAGGAAACCCAATTAGACGACAGATATATCGTTACTTACGGATCAAGTAAAAGCAAAAAAAATGTATACGCATGTCCAAGATATTGGTGCCTCAAAACAAACAGTTATATTCACCCATCTGAAATGACACAGAAGAAAGATGAAGATGGAACCCCAGTGGTAAACAAAGATGGAAAACCCATCATGGAACATCCTACGTGTGGCGGTGTTATTCCAAGAGGACAAAATAAGGTGCAAGACGACGGAAACTTTGTATACGAGTTTACTGGATCAAATAGAATATCAAGTAAGACTGGTAAATATATTGAAAACTATCCAGCGTTCATGCCCCGAGACAAACATCCAAATAACAAATGCATTCCATGTTGTTTTAAGTTTACAGAAGTGAATGGAGAACTAAAGAGGAGTGGGTCAAAGTTGGAAATGATAAACGACTGCAAAAAAGATATTGAAGATACACCAGATAATGAGAATGAAAAACAAATAGACAAAAATGTACCAAGTGTTCAACCATCGAAGGGGGACGCTCTCTATATTCTAGACCAGAGAACAGTCCCCGTTCATCTCGGTCGCTGGGGATTTTTGCCAATTGAAATTCAATATTTATTAAAGGAATATTCAAGTGACTATTTGGAAGATCTTCCAAGAATGCAAATTAAGGAAGACATGCTCGTCTTACTGCGTCACGGAGTAGAAACAAAAACGGGGGAAAACCCACAACACTTTTTGTCTGCTATGGCGGATATAATGTTTTACAATGATCCTTCGGACAAAATGAGTGTAAGCGATTTCAAACAGTATCTTGTGAATAAGATCACACTTGAACGATTTGCTAGATATCAAAATGGAAATCTAGTCCAAGAGTTTTATAGTTCAGTTGATATTGAAAAACAGGATATAGAACCATACAAATCGTCTCCGTTATATCAAAAAAACAATGAAACAAGCTTCCGCAAATTAGTAAGAGCGTATGATAATTATAAGGCGTTCTTTATCATTGATAGCACGAATATTGACTACACCTACACATGGGATCTCATGTGTGATAAAGACATACACCAGTCTCACCCGAATGGTGCAAATCTAGTGATAATAGATGTTCCAAATGACGACGACACAATGAAAGTCGAGATACTGTGTCCAACCAATCACTATTCTAACACTATTTTCAATCGCGATAAACCAACAATGATTGTTGTAAAGAAAGGTGACATATATGAACCACTGTATTCACTTAAGAAAACAAAGGAATCGATTACGTTTCAAAAATATTTTTCACACGAAGAAAGTGATACACCGACCATAAGTAAAGATATGACCCCCCCAGTAATTAGCACGTTTATTGATAAAGTAGTAAATCCGATTTACCAAAATAAATGCACTCCTATGGCCAGCTTACGCCGAGAATACAAGTTCAAATCCCCTATTTTATTATCATCGCTCATGAATTTATTGAAGAAATCACGCGGAGTAGACATCAAAATACTAAGACACGTATTTAATTATTCATATAAAACTGTTGCTCTTGAAGTAAAAATAGGCACGAGTGAAGGTATTATTCCGTGCTATCCTTCAGGAAATAAACTATCAACTGACACCGCTGTTACATTTATAGATGATGAGAGTTTGCATAAAACTTACAGTGAAACAATTCAGTTTATTAATAAGATTACACATCATTTCAAAAATCATATTCCTATACAGCCAGCGTTCAAACTTGTAGACAACGAGGTGATCGTTGGTATTATTACAATGACAAATCAGGTTATTTTGTTGTCGACCCCAACAGAGATCAGTAACATAAACGACGATATTCCAGTGATGCGACACAAAGGATTTTCAAAAGATCACGATAATCTGGCAAAAACGTTCATTGATATAGAGACGACAAACAATAACTCAATAGACAAAGAAAGATCAGAATACGTAAACAAAATACGACTAGAAACAAACTTTTTTAATGCATTCAGAAATACAATCAGAATACTACTACACGATTATTCATATCTAGAAATTCGGGAACACATAGAAAAAATTATCGAAAATAAAATGATGTTATACGGAAAAAAGCTAGAAGAGATGGTGACACTCATTAAACAATTAATAGAACAGCATGTCGTGTTCAAAGAATATATTGACACTTCTATGATAAAAAATGCATCACTTTGTATTATTGCAGATGCAAATACATGCAGTGAACGCAATCCAGTATGTTTATTTGAGCAAACCCCCGACAGTGCTGATACGACAAAGTGTGTGTTAGTTGTGCCCAAGAGTAACTTGATATCGCCTGAAATAGACAACGAAACCGTTTACATATATAAGATTGCAGACCAGCTTCTACGGTATGTTCGCATTCGATCATATCTTCTTGACACATCTCAGTTTTTGAGCGTGGAAAACTCCGCATATCAAATGGAGACAACCGAGGTCATCTTATCGCAATCCTCACTTAAGAACGAATATTATAACGATCTTATTCCATATAAAGATACAGGATATGACAAAATTAATACATTTGATAATGTAAATCCGTCGCATATGACAACTACCTACAACACAAATTATGATTACAATAAGATTATTGAAATGGATGTTCTTAAACCATTCTCTGGAAACGTAGACAACCCTGAACAACTAGAAACTAGCAAGAAATCCAATAGCCCGAAAAAATTAAAAATAAATATGAAAATAACGGAATAAATCTATAGGAAATCTTTTGTGCATATGATTGTACTTTTATGTTTAGCTATAGTATAAGACTACCATGGATTCCGTCAACGCTGTGCTTCAACCTGACTTTCACCGCGGATATTGCGATTACTTTTTCTATTTAATGGTAATCTACCTCATTATTGGCACCCTAACCATTGCCGATTTTGCTCTTTCTGGAGTATCAAATATCAAAAACTTTAGCGGATTTATTAAAAACAACATGGGAAGCAAGGTTCTTCAGCTTCTTTCCATTGGCGTTCACTTTTTCGTGATCCGTCTTCTTTACAGCATGTGTGCCCGTTCTCTTCCTGCACAAGAGGGTATGGGAAACAAAAAGAGAGACGGGTTTCGCGAAGGAAACGAAGATGATGAGACCAACAAAGATTTATAAATGCCCACATGTTCATGTAGCAATGCATAGATATATGCTTGACAATAATTAATACATGGTAATCTATTCTTTACATTACCATATATTTCAAACAACCACTAAGCCTCGTCTTCTCCGTCGCTTCCATATTCTTCAAATCGAAGATCTTGCATTTCGCAGTAGTCTTCTTCAGTAAATCCCCTTTCTAGATATTCTTGGCGTTTCATCTCTTCCATGCGACTATGTATATACTCGTCTGGTGACATATTTTCAATTGCACTCGAAGGCACACCATAGGTCATGAGCGAGCTTGAAATGATCTCTTCTTCGGAGCAATAGTCAAGTTCTGCATTCTCATTTTCTTCCTGTTGTTGAGCATTATAACAACTTCTACATTTCCAATCTTCGTGTTGCTTGCTCCACACATTTTCACCATTACAATAGTTACATATATCACATTCTTTACATACACAACACTGGTTTTTAATAGACTTTAATTTACACTCATTGCATGAAAACATGTTTAAACTTGCAGATGGTTCTTCTGTTGGATGGTTTGTTTCAATATTATTTGTATAATTACTGGGGTAATATTGTGGTTTCTCTTCGCAATTAATAATAGTCGCAGGTCTATCTACTCTATTTTCGTCTAGTAAATCAAAAGGAATAAACTCAATCTCCTTTAAATCATAGTAGATTAATCCCAACTCTTCATAAAATCTTGTTGCAACTTCTCCAGTATAAAAGGTCTCTGATAGCTCGGTTGTATATCCAATGTCTCGCGATCCAGTCATAGCACGAACTATATATTTTCCATTCGCGTTCTCTTGTTGATTAGACGACAGGAGGTTCGCATGATCTGTCCTAACATCAATATCAGGATCGGTATCACTACTTGTTTCTTCGTTTACAGTATCGTATTCTTCTTGAGTGTTTTTAGTTGAAGTTTCTACATTCACACTGTCTGGTTCATCTTCGCTAATACTCATTGCACAACTCGAGCTTGTTTCGCTTGTGTCGTGTATTCTATCAGGAAACCTCAGGTTGTCTAATCGTTCCGTAACATCATTAAGGGTTGACATAGCTCTGTTCACAATTTCATCATGTTGTTGCATTGTATAATTCATGCTTGAATGTAACATTGTTTCAAATGAAACGGTTGTTATGACTGGTGTGCGTAATGCAGAAACCAGTGTTACATTTTCTGGATAGACTTGTGCGGGTTGTAATTGTTGATGCAAGTTGCTAGCTTCACGAGGCTCGATTTCATCGTCACTATCCAAACTAGTGACTGTGCTGTTGTCTTCGCCACCATCGTCGTCGACCACTGTCTCTGTGCAATCTGTTTCAATATCATCATCGCCCATATCATCGGTTTCTTCTCTACGCAGACGCGATCTAATATATCGAGTATAATATCTATCAACATAATACCCGTATTCTTCTTCTTGATCTGAAGAAGTAAATCCAGTGAGTTGTGAAAGACACATCGATGTAGATTTAAAAAACGCCATCATTTTGTGATATTGGTCGTCATCTGCAAGTGATATCGTGATATAAGAAGGTGTGCAATAATTAGAATAGATAGGTTTGTTGAATGCAGGAACCACACTACTATATTTAACGATTGTTTCTTGCTTATCTTCATCTCGCGAAACCGTTCGTTTTCCAAATGTTGAATTAAATACTGAAAGCTTGATAAGTTTTTTAATAAGTTTTTCCTCCGATTCGTATCTACGCGGAAGATCTTGGGGAAAGTGTAAATGGTAGTAATATAGATGCAAATATGGTCGCATAATATCTACCAGGGCTTTCCTGGGAAACCCGCATGATATCTGAATAATTGGTATGTATGACTTGTACTGTATGAGCATTCGCAAAACGTCAGGATAAAGACTATCATAATGTGCATTTTTTACATGGTTTGTAATAGCACGATCTCTAATAATAACTTCATACTTCAACACATAGAGGTCATCTTGAAAATCAGAGATAAAATAGGAGTGATAGAGTTCTTCCAATTTGTAGTTATGAGTTTTTATGTAAAAATAGAACCTATAGAGTTCCATCCAACTAAATACCTCATTATTATACGGGTTCTTTATAACGAGAACTTCTGGAAAATATTCATCTGTATTACCAATGCACGTAATAATAATTTGTTGAAGTTCACTTACTCTAAATAAATATTTACTGCCGTTTTGTAGAACAGAATATAAATGTTTATCGTTGTCACTTATAGGTCGTAGCAATAAATCGCAAGTATTTTTTGATTGCGAGTATCGGGTTTTTACAATATTTATAAATCTAATAAGACTGTGATAATGTCGCTGGCATTTCATATATAGATCATCAACCCTTTTTGAAATAACTCTCGGATATCGGTTTTTAATAAGGTCGTTGTAATCGCTTGACGCGTCAGAGTGAAATATATTGTGGATTGGTTTTTGCATGTTAACATAGAACTCAATCTTTAATCTACGTTCTTTCACTGGAATACACATCTTCTTGCATTCGTGTATTTTATATATTAGTGGATTTAGAAATCTATTATACAAGACCCATCCATCATCATCTAGATTATATATATCAAAATTAGGAATGAACTTTTCGACGTCTATGTTTATATTTGGCTGGTTCAATATAATTTTGCACAAATGAAGAAAAAACTGTGACATAATTTTTTAGTTGGTATGTGAGCGGTATAATACGGTGTTGATATTATAAGATTGTTAGCTTTAACTGTGTTTACACCCTTGAAGATTTAAAACGCCGTTTTTTAATAAAAATACAATACATACATACATACATGTTTTGTATTTTTATATTTTATATTGTTTGTTATTTATGACTTATTGATATTGTATTGTATTGTATTGTATATTTTACATCTAAAACCCTGGATTGTAACTATTGTCTCCTCCAGTATCAACTGCCTTCACACTTGAAGCATTATGGTAAATAGACAAGTTTTCTTTACTACATTCGTCGGTAGTATCTTCTTTTACATACATCTTGTTAATGCGTTCCGCATCTGTCATGGTTTCGTAATCAATCACCTCGTCCATTTTTTGCATTTCGGTCATGTCTAAGAATACCTGAAAACTATTTGTTCCAAACGATCCTTCTTGTCCACACATAATGTTAGCCGATACACCATGCATCATATCAAGCTCGCCATGTCTTGCAGCTCTCAAGAACATCTCTGGAGTTTCTTCAAACGATGCTTTTGCAATGGGTCCAATGTTATCATTATTAATACCGTGACGGAAGATCGAAATCATTTTGTTTGTGTAGGTCATTCTGTCACACAACAGTCCAAGATGGTGGGCGTTGACGTATGTTCCGTCAAACTCAATGACATCAACCAGTTCATTGTAGATTGCCTGTCTAGCAGCCTCAATTCCAAACACTCGGTATGTTTCAATAATATCATTGCTGAAGGTCTTTTTATAGTCAATATAATCAAGACCCAACACATCAATTAAATTAGATCCTACTGTATCAAGAACCCAAATATCTTTCTTTTGAAACTTTCCGTCTTTCTCGAAAACGTTATCTTTAATCTTTCGCATGATAACCTTGCCAATGTTTTTAGTGCCTCGCAACACAATGTTACTCATGATCTCGTCTTGAAACTTTCGTAGTTTGTAGATCTGATCAGATTGATCAAGAGGCTGAACCTTTGATGATCCTTTTCCATCCTTTGCAATAAGTTTGGATACCTCGTTCATGCGAATACGAAAGACAAGCTTGTCTGCATTGTAGTCAGAATATACACAGTTGATTTCATTTCCGTAGCTATTTTTAATAGCAAAGTTAACATCTTCCATGGTAATGTTTTTATCCAACATAACATCTGAGTTGAGTTCCATGCGAACGACCCACTTAGACTTTTCGGCGTTTCCAGCATTTTCATCTTCATTGCACTCGTCCATCATGTTCTCAAACTCGTAAAACTGTCGCAAAGTATCTCGATCTTCGTCAATCTTACTGTCTTCATCGCGAGGATCGAAGCAAATATCAATCTCTTTGACGATTTCGCGTAGGCGGGTATGTTCCAGCATGTTCATAATTGTTTGAGCACGATCTCTTTCTTCTTCGTCTTCTTGGTGCAAGAAGACGGTAAGAGACGGGTTCTTTGGCTCAGAAGACAAAGATAATATTTCTTCAATACGAGGCACACCACGAGTAACATTTGACTTAGACGCCACACCTGCAAAATGGAACGTGTTCAATGTCATCTGTGTGGTTGGCTCACCAATACTCTGTGCGGCAATCATTCCAACCATTTCACCAGGATTAATAATTGCCTTTTTGTAATTCAATACAATTGTTTCAATAAGAAGTGTCAGTGCTGCTCTGTTCATACGCTTAACCACCAACAGAATATGTGGGGACAAGTTGAAATAATACAACATCTTGAACAGCTTATTGGGTTTAGCAGAACGGATCCCATCAAGAGTGGCAAATCCCTTCTCAATCATGTTATATGCTTCTAGAAGCGTAATGTCAACCTTGGACGATCCAGTAATATTAAGTTGACCAACAATATTATTGATGATATGCGTAAAACCAACTGGGCAGTAAATGTCAGTGTCATGTTTATTCTTATACACATTTTTTACCGCGTCGTTTCGCATTTGGATCATCATCTCAATATATTTCTTGTTTCGCTTGTTTAATTCGTCGGTTTGCCTCATGTGCAGCTTCTTAGTGTCGCTCTCATAAATATTTGCCAAAATGCTTTTCGAACCCTTTGCGTCAGGAATACTGTAGTGTCCATAGATATCTTGAATACTCATTTCAACAAGAGGAAGAACTTGCTTTTCAACACGAATTGGATCAAAGCTATCGTCTCCATACGTAAACTCGACAATCTTGCCCTTATTTGTTCTCACGGTCATATCGTAGCTAACCATCAAGTCTTCCATACCCTTAATAAGACGGCGTTGAATATAACCAGTAGTAGACGTCTTGACTGCTGTATCAATAAGGCCTACGCGACCACCCATAGCATGGAAGAATAATTCCTGAGGAGTAAGACCATTAATATACGAACTCTCTACGAAACCTCTTGCACTTGGACTGTCGTCATACTTCATGTAGTGGGGAAGTGTTCGGTTCTCAAATCCATATGGAATACGCTTACCATCAACATTCTGTTGACCAAGGCATGAAATCATAAACGATATATTCAACTCACTGCCTTTTGAACCAGCATTTACCATCGTAACAAAGCGATTATTCTTATCGAGACTGTTCAATCCAATCTTACCCGACTCTGCTGTGGCCTGGTTAAGAATGTTGTTCACCTGAGTTTCAAACTCTTCCTTATTTGTCTTTCCAGTGTTATTCTCAAACACACCAAGCTGTGTTTGATCAATTAAATCTTTCACTCCGTTCTTTTTATTCTCAATAACTTTAATAATTTCCCGAGTGGTGCTTTCATTTGACAACAAGTCACTAATACCTACACTAAATCCAGTATTACATAGATACTCAGTGACTACGTTTTGCAAATCGTCAACGAAATTACTAGCGGCCATGTTACCATAATCGTTACACACACGTTGTAATAATCCACGCCCAGCACCGCCGAGAACGCCCTTTGTCATCTGTCCGCGAACATATCTTCCATCTACAACTTCAAACACCTTGTTAGAGGTCTTGGGGTCTTCCCCCGCATTAAGAGGCTTGGTATTATATTTCAAAGACATGGGGGGCATGATCTGAGATAAGACCTCGAAATTAGATACTCTGCCATCACGCAACATCTTACTTTCGTCGATCTTGGTTGACATCATAAGTATGTTCATAGCACGACGCTTATCAAATGTCACGTTTTCGCGAGTGAACAAATGACAACCAAGCATGGAATCTTGGTAAATGCCAATAATCGTGGCGTTGTTGGCAGGGCTTACCATCTGGAACGGAACCGCCGCCAAACAGCGTAGTTCGGTTTCGGCCTCCACATCTTGAGGCATATGCAAATTCATCTCATCTCCATCAAAGTCAGCATTGTAAGGTTTTGTGTCGGCAACATTCATGCGAAATGTGTCACCCTTGTCCATGATCTTTGCAATATGACACATCATACTCATTCTATGAAGAGTAGGTTGACGGTTAAAGAGAATAGGATCCCCATCCATCATGTGGCGATGAACTGTATCGCCATCTTCTAAGTTTAGAGTGCTTTTATCTACATATCGCAAGGTAATAGATTGACCAGTTTTCTTTTCCAAAATCTTTGCACCAGGATGAATATCTGGACCATTGAGAACAAGTTTCGTAAGGAACGCCCGATTACGTTCGTTTACCTTCACTGGCTTGGTAATGTTCTTGGCGATCTTCATCGGAATGCCAAGTTCTCTAATAGAGATGTTGGGATCCGCGGTAATAACCGAACGTGCACTGAAGTCAACGCGTTTGGCCATGAGATTGCCACGCATACGACCACCTTTTCCATTCAGACGATCCTTAATAGACTTCAATGGACGACCCGAACGCTGTGCAACAGACGCAACACCAGGGATTTTGTTGTCTATTTGTGTCGCAACGTAATATTGCAATACAGTTGTCCAGTCTTCAATAATATTTCCAGCTGCATTATTCTCTATTTTTTCTTGCAAAGTTTTATTTGTTTTAATGATATTGCAATAGATATGTGTCAAGTCATCTTCACTTCTCTGTTGAGCATCATGCTTAACTGATGGGCGAACTGCTGGTGGGGGAACTGCAAGAACTTGACAAATCATCCAGTCAGGACGAGACCATTTGGGACTGAACCCCATAAAGGCTACATCTTCGTCTGAGATACGCTTGAATATCTTGAGAACCATCTCGGGGGTTAGCTTGATGGTGATCGCTTCCCCATCTCCCTGCTTCCATTCGGCAACGATTGTCGCCAACCCTTCTTTTTGAATTTTACGAGGTTGTACACAACCGCACCCACATTCTGTTTCGTCTCCGCACTTTTTTACACTGCTTGCAATAGGAAAGAGATACTTCCACCTGGCATCGCCTTCGTAATTCAATGCATTACTATATGTTTCTTTAGAGATCTTCAACTTACTGCATTTGAAGCAGACGCATCGCAGGATTTTTATGATAGATGGAAGGTATTGAATATAATATACAGGCTTTGCCATTTCAATATGACCAAAGTATCCAGGAGTTTTCAAATAATCTAGACCGTCTGTAAGACAGACAAGTCCAGGTTCAAGCACTCCCATTCGAGGATCGAATAGTCCTCCAATCACCGGCTTATTGTTAATATACGTATCGCGACTAGTGATTTCTGCAACGGAAGCGTTGCGGATCTCATCTGGCGACAGTATGCTAAACTGAATACCTAGAATCTTCGAGGGAACAACGTTTTGCATTTTGATCGTAGTTACCTTCCTTATAATAATGTACTATTTTTAGATTGTTATTCGGATCAATTTACATAACTATTACACCGACTAAAAAGAAAAATGAGACAAACTAAAAAGAAAATGTAATAAAAACATCTTATTTAACTTTATATAATGAGAATAAAGTTAAGTGAAAAATACCAAAATGAACGAGAAGATATTTGTAAAAAATTAATTAGCATAATTGAATTAGATGAGAACAAATCCTTTTTGTTATGTGATTTAGATAATGATATAGCAAAACAAAATAAAATTATAGAAATGAAAGATGATATACAAAAATATTTCGCTTGTTCTACCATATCATCATTCAAGCCTAATTTTGAATGTAAGCGACCATATTTGAATATTATTAGGAGCATACTGCGGCAACAAGATTATAATTTTATTGGAAATGATTATACAATAAAAATAAATAACCTACCAAAAAAAACAATTAAATATATAATATTTAGGGAAATTAAATAATTGCGGTAAAATATTTAAAAATAAAATATTTAGTAAATATATAGAATGGTGAAAAAGAAAAAGAAGGATACTTTCCAAGAGTTCCGTTCTAATGAAAAAAGTGCTTACACTACTATCAAAACCACACTCAAATCTGTATTACATAACCATAAAGAAGTCCAACCAGTCATTACCAATTTGGTTTTTGAAATGAACGATTTGATGATACATTCTTATCAGTTTATTAGGTTGTATATATTACAATGTTATAACAACAATCAACCTTTACCTGAAATAAATGAGAAGTTCATTCTGTATTGTATCAAGGTATTAGGAGAAAAAACGAATACTGGAAGAAAGGAAAAGGATACATCTATGTTAGACACTTTACAAGAGTTTTATGATAAGGAATACCAACCTTTACTCAATCACGAAAAGACACCATTGAAAAACAAATCCAATATGCTTCCGTATTTAGCAACACAATTACATACTTCCTTATCTAACAATACACAAGAACACTTTATTCAACATTTCCTTCGGTTTATCAATAAGACAACAAAGGATATTACAGAAGACAAAGCACTTTTATTTACGTTCAAGAAGCAATTATTAGAATGTAATGAAGAAACTGATACGATATTTGATGATTGGAAATACGCCCATTTACCGAATATCCTTCCTGAAAATATCAAAAAGTCAGTTCATTATGATGTGAAAGTTAGTCCATTTGATTATTTGAAAGGTATGTTGTATATGAATGCTGTATTGGAAAAGGAAGACCATAAGTTATTTCAACCTTTACCATTACGCAATAACATTATTCCCAAACATATCATTTTGGATACTGCGTGTATCGTCAATCTCTATTCATTGGAAGGAAAAACGAAAACAGAATTATTCAAAGCAATCAAGGAAAATCAATATGATGTATGGAATAATTTGTTGAACTTACAACATAAAACATTCAAAAGCAAACATTATCAATTTCATTACCAATTACAAACAGATGGAATTAGTTGTTCTTTGTTGTTTATTCGTAAGGATTTGAAAGATAAGAAATGGGGGTCAAGAGTTCCTACTTTACAGGAGCAAGATTTTCATAACATAGAAGATTTATCATTAGAGCAACTCAAAGAAGTTGAACCTCGTAATATTGTTGGTTGCGACCCTGGAAAACGCAGTATGGTATATATGATGGACGACAAAGGAAACAAACTCCAATACACAGCACCGCAAAGGAAACGAGAAAGCAAAGCAAAAACAAACCAACGAATATTATTAGTGGAAAAGAAACGAAACAACATCATAGAAAAAGAAACCCATTTATCGTTTCAAAATAGTAAATCGGTTGATTATGAAAAGTTCAAAGAGTATTTAGTAGAAAAGGATAAACTGAATAAAGAAACATTAGATTTCTACCAACGAGATGTTTGGAGGAAAATGAAGTTTAGACAATATAGTTATGGTAAGAAATCAATTGATACATTCCTTAATAAAATCAAGGAAACCTTTGGTGAAAATATCCTAATTGGTTATGGTAATTGGAGTAGAAGCACTCAAATGAAGCATTTTATGCCTACACTCAATAAAGGATTACGAAAGCAAATCCACAAGAAATATGATACAATTACCATAAACGAATGTAATACAAGTAAAAAATGCTGTGAATGTAATAATGATTTATCTTATTACAAGCATAGTAATGGAAACAAGCAGTTTCGTCTTTTAGTATGTTCTGGATGTGTGAGACCCCAAGTCAAACAAACCGTATTTAGAACACGAGACGCTAATTCAGCAATCAACATAATGAATATTACAAAATGCTGGATTGATAGGCAAGAGCGCCCTGTGTGTTTTCAAATTTCGTCTTTCACCTCTTCAAATAATCAAAAGGAAGAGGAAAAAGTTAGACCATCGTAGGTGAAATTCCTACTATTGATTTTACACCACTTTAATTTTTAATGGGATTTTGTCTCATTTTTCTTTTTAGTCGGTGTAATTGATCTGGATATTACTAAGTTCTATTTACAATTGCAATTATTCATTTTCTTCTGTTTATTAATCCTCATATATTTCTTCATCATCCCATGATTCATCTCCACTCTCATCATCACGATTATCATCATCACAAATTATAACTTCATATTCTTTCCATTTGCTAAGTGCAATATAAGTAGGTTCTTTATCCATGCTACCATGAAATCCTCCAAAATAATGATCCTTTTCTTTACATTCATCTATAATCGCACGGAACCATTCCATGCCAGTTAATGTCCAATTGTCACCAGTTTTTCCAATAAATCTATCCCCACTAACATTTACATAAGGATTACAACCGTTTATCTTAACCTCTGGATCCAGAGTATATGTTCCGGCACATGATGCGTAATTATCTCCCCCCTCTTTCGTTATTAGTCTGATTTTCTTAACATCTTTGTACTTTTCGTTTTTGTTCTTTTTTTCATCTTCTTTCTCTTGGTTGCGTTTATTTACGTACGCAGAATACTCTGACAATGGGGCCAATATTGTTTTGTTTATCTCTTCTTGTTTCTTCGGTGTTTGAGATAAATATACCTGAGATTTCACAACAAACTTAATATTTAAAAATGCGTCTATCATCTTATCCTTCTTTTTTTTATCCTTGCTTTCATCCTTGCTTTCATCCTTGCTTTCATCCTTGCTTTCATCCTTGCTTTCATCCTTGCTTTCATCCTTGCTTTCATCCTTGCTTTCATCCTTGCTTTCATCATTGGTACCATCTTCTGTGGTTATGGGATCAGAGTTGTCGCTGTCAGGACTTCTATTCAGTTGAATATAGCACTTGTCCACCTCATACTC
>Ga0233440_1001058_pt1 | contig 26855 bp, 18 predicted proteins | sample SI_123_September_5_FD_182791 | JGI IMG/M metagenome (GOLD analysis project Ga0233440, IMG submission 182791) | Seawater microbial communities from Saanich Inlet, British Columbia, Canada - SI_123_September2016_120_MG | ecosystem: Environmental > Aquatic > Marine > Inlet | place: Canada: British... | reverse complement strand
ACCTTATTATGCGCGTCAGCGTTAAAAAGGATTGCTCCAAACTCATCTCCACCCTCTCTAAGCTTTATATCTTCATCTCGAAAGGCATCTTGCATAGCCTGCCCAAATTCGTAAAGCACAACATCACCTGCGTCATGGCTTATTGTGTCATTTATTGCTTTAAAACCATCCAAATCTAAATAGAGAAAAGTGGGAGAAGATTCTGCTCTTAGCGCCTGCCTTAATCTAGGCCTTATTTCATTTTCCATTAAGTAGGCAGACTGTAATGAATCTAAACCGGTTAATTTATCCTTACTTGTAGCAATTCCAATAATCTCTTCCCTTACTTGCTCTAAGGCAATTTCTGCAGCACGTCGCGCCTCTTCTGTTGCCTCGTGTTGTACTATCTCAGCTTCTTGGTCAACTGCCCCAAAAATTCTTTCCCAAGGACTCCAAGAAATGCTTTCAGGAGAGCCTTCAGGATAAGGGTTTTTCTCTAGAATGGAATTTGCTTCACTAGATGCAGCAGGAATATCTGCGCTCTCTGCTTTGGAAGAAACAGGTGAGCTAGAAAAATTAGCCCCTTCAGTTGTATTTGCTTTGTGAACTTCGCCCAAGGCTGTAAAAGTATAAACTATTCGGTAGGGGCAAACCACTGGTCGAGTAAAGTTTTTGCTATAGGTGCGGCGTCGCTTGAACCAGAGCCGCCCTCTTCCAAAAAGACAGTGAGGGCTATATTTGCATCATCTAAAGGACCAAATACTGTAAACCAAGCATGTGTGACCTCATTTTCTACGGCACCAAACTCTGCTGTACCTGTCTTACCTCCCAAATCTACCCCAAGCCTTTGTGGAAAATCAAAGACGGGATAACCAGTTCCTCCTGGAAGAACCGCCTGATTAAGTCCCTCCCTCACTACATCGTAGGCATGTTCATCTATCAAGTTTTGCGAAATAACTTCTGTATCCAATTCAACACCATCAATTGATTTCACAACCTTAGGTTTAAACAAAAATCCCCCATTCGCATAATAAGAAGCAACATTATTTACTTGAAGAGGGGTGGAAAGAATATCGCTTTGTCCAATCGAGGCTATATAGGTATCACCTAGATACCAGTCTCTGTGAGTACCATCAGGCATAAACCCTGCTACCTCTCCAGAAAGATCAATTCCTGTTTTAAGACCAAAACCAAACTTCTTTGCCCATTCAGCAATTTTCTCAATACCTAAACCACCAACTCCTCCATAACCCCCACCCATGGTGTAGAAATAAGTATCATTACTTACCTGTAAGGCTCTTCTTAGATCAACAAGACCATGTCCCCCAAGATTCCAGTTTCTAAATACATATGACCCTACTGAAATGGAACCAGTATCAGTGATTTGATAGTGCTCTCCTACTATTTCCTCCATAAGTACAGCTGCTGCCATAACCATCTTAAAAGTTGAAGCAGGGGGATAAGCCCCCGCTATAGCTCTGTTAAAAAAAGGAAATACAGGATTATTAAGTAACGCTGCAAATTCCTCCGTAGTAAGTCCTGTTGAAATCTTGTTAGGATCAAATGCAGGGTAGCTAACCAAGGCTAGAATACCGCCGTTTCTGGGATCTTGGGCAACCACTACGCCAGCTTCAGCTTCTCCCGATTCAACCTTCTCCTTTAGCAACTCATAAGCTAGATTCTGAAGATCTTTGTCTACATAAAGCTCTATATCCTTACCTGGAATAGGTGTTTTTTCATTCAATACATTGATCTTAGAACCAGAAGAGTCCACTTGAATGACTTCTCCACCTGCAATACCTTTAATAAAATCATCGTATTCTTCCTCTACCCCCGTCTTTCCCTCTATGGTTGGGTACAGTGTGTCCCCGAGTCCTACATAACCTATTAAATGTGCGAAGGTATCAGAGTATAGATAATCTCTTTGAGGGCTAACTACTATAGAAATGTTTGGAAATTCTGTTATTCGAGATTCAATTGTAAGAAGTTCCTCCTTTGTAATACCTGAAGAGAGAACTATGTTAGGTTTTCCCGCAGCTAGATCCTTCATAATTCTAGGCATATCTACCTCAACCTCAATGTCGTTAAGAAATGCATTCAACTCTAAGCCACAGGTAGCACTATATAAACAAGATTCAGTATTCATCTCCAAACCGAAAGCAGGTTTATTCCTTACTAAGATAACTCCGTTTCTATCCTTGAGTAGTCCCCTCTCTGCCTGAGCATTTATAACTCTAATTCTGTTTCCTTCAGCGAGTATCAAATTATCCTCGCCCTCGATTACTTGAAGCTCAAAAGACTTACCAACAAATGATAAAAATGCGAAAAGTATTACTGCAAAAAACAAAGCGGTATTCCAAACCCTTGTCTGTGAATCAATCTTAAGGCTCGGATCTTTAGATGAAAATTGGGAAACATCTCCAAGTTTAAATGACTCTGCACTTCCAGTAAATTTTGCTCGTTTATGTCTGCCACTAACTTTTTGAATCTCCTCAAATAGGTTGTTCATTTGTTAAAAGAATATCCTGCACGACCAAAGAAATTTTTAAACCTTTGGTTTAGCATGTAAAAAATTAAACTAAAAATAAGGGTGGATAGAGCTCCTCTCCAAGTGGAAAACAATCCTTGAGAGAATCCAAAAATTACAAAGGAATAAATCAACTCGGCAAGAAATACTATGACAATATTGGATAACCAACCCCTAAAAAGGTACTTTTTGACATATTTAAAGAGAATTAAGCTTCCCGTTAATACTAGAGGGGAGAGTCCCACAATGTTGAAACCAAACAGATCCAAGAACAAACCTCCCATGAAAATACTGGTAAGACTGATGTCTTCAAATCCCATAAATAAAAGTGAATATGCAAATGCGATAACTAGATTTGGTGCAATCTCAGGACCCATTAATTCTCTAAGAAAGGATCCTTGAATTAGAACTAGAATTATATTTATAAATGTAACTGTTAGATTTTTCTTCATCACTTATTTGGTATTACAAACACCTTACCTAAATTATCTAAATTAATAAGCACCTTAATGGAAGCTTGCTTCAAAACTTCTGCAGACTCCTCACTCACATCAATCACCTCTCCAACCAAATAACCTGGGAAAACTCTTCCATCTCTTCCGGATGTAATTATTAGATTTCCGGGTTGGACTTGTTCACCAGGTAAAATTCTTTCCATCAAAACTGAGGTTCCAAATTCACCACGAGCTAACCCCTCTGTCTTTGTTTCAAAATCCATTACAGAAAGTGTAAGTGTGGGAGATGTAATAAGTTCCACATCACTTCTCTGGTGAGTGACTGAACGAACCAGACCAACCAGGTGTTGGCCCTTCACTACTACATCACCTGCATTGATTCCATGTAAGGATCCCCTATCAAGAACAATGCTTGTACCAGTATGATCATCAAAGTTACCTAAGGTTTTAGCTAGAATAAGACCTTTGCTTAAATCCTCAGTTACAAGAACCCCTAATTGATCCTTTAGTAGCTTGTTTTCCTCCTCCAAAGACTTCAAACGAAGTAGTTCTGATAACAAACCTTCGTTTCTTTCTAATAGTGTTAAGTTTTCTGAGTGAATAGCACGAAGATTGAAGTAAAAACTAGCCCCATCTCTCATCCCACCAGCCATCTCTTGAAGGCCAAATTGAAGAGGATTAAGCACAAATTGCAAACCACCCCTTATAGGGGCAAAAATGTTGAATATTCCAAGTATGAAAATGACTAAACTAGCAAGTAACCATCGCACATGGGCATTGTAGCACGGGGGAAAAGTCAAAGGACATCGTTTATAGATGTCCCTTGTAGCCTCTCAAAAAAAGACATGTAATTCTACTTTTTAGGCACTGGTGCTAACTCAACCACCTTTCCCCTGTTTTTGGGTATTTCGCGATAAGCCCTCAAAGCTTCCTGAATTTGCTTGGCTGAAGGATTATTGGCTTTTAGCTTAAGGCAACCTTTGCCAGAAGCCGTTCCCCGTTTCCATACAATAGCTATCTTAGTTCCCATGGGCACTCTCCATTCCTTTTTTAGGTATTGTTCTTGATTAAGCAGTCTCTTTAGGTGATCCGCACCCTTGCAAGCAGATCTAAGTCGTCCAATACTATCCCACACCCTCGCACAACGCAAGTCATGGGGTCTTTTGCGACCCTAACGGGTACATTTGTCTCTTTTTCTAAAAGTTTATCTAAATTTCTGAGTAAAGAAGTTCCTCCTGCCAAAACTATTCCATTTTTTAAAATATCGGGGACTAATTCTGGGGGCGTTTCTTCAATGGCATCCTTGATAGATTCAACAATCATGGTCACAGGTTCCTTAAGTGCTTCTCTAATATCTGCTGCAGATACTTTAATAGACTTAGGAAGACCTGTTCTTAGGTCCCTACCTCTAAAAGTAGCCTCAATCTCATCTTCCCCATCAAATTCCATAGCACTACCTACTGTAAGCTTAATTTCCTCTGCAGTTCTTTCCCCTAACAAGAGGTTAAACTTTTCCTTAGCATGATTAACGATAGCGGTGTCCATTTCATCTCCAGCTATTCTTAAAGATTTATTGATAACAATTCCACCAAGAGAGATCACAGCGATTTCTGCAGTTCCACCACCCATATCAACAATCATAGTTCCCATGGGCTCTTGAACTGGAAGACCAGCACCGATAGCAGCTGCCATTGGTTCCTCTATTAAATATGCAAGTCTAGCTCCAGCATTTCTTGTGGCATCTACAACTGCTTTTCTTTCCACAGATGTAATGCCGGATGGAACACCAAGAACAACTCTTGGTCTTGGTACCTTTGGAAATTTTGAAGGGACATCATGAACTGCTTTGATGAAATATTCAATCATCTTTTCCGCCACGTAAAAGTCTGAAATGACTCCATCTCTTAAAGGACGGATTGCTTGAATGGTTTGAGGTGTTTTTCCAAGCATTCTTTTTGCTTCTGAACCCACCGCAAGTACCTCTTTTGTCTTTTTATGGATAGTAACCACACTTGGCTCTCTAATAAGAATTCCCTTACCTCGAACATACACAAGAGTGTTTGCAGTACCTAAGTCTATGCCGATGTCATGGGAAAAAAGCCCAAAAAACTTATTAATCATCTGTTCCGAGTTTAGCATAGGATGTCAGTCATTACAGTAGCTAAATAGCCAAATTTGAATATTTCAAAGGGTATACAATAGTTTCAGCTACGAGAGAAATTTCCCCAAGTAGTCTTGCACTAAAATGATACAATTCCCCCATGGCTGTAGTACCTATACTAACAACCCCAAATGATATTTTGCACAAACCCGCTGAAAAGATACGGGAATTTGATGCTGAAACAAAAAAGCTAATTACTGATCTTTTAGACACTCTAAGAGATGCAAAAGACCCAGAAGGAGCAGGACTTGCAGCTCCTCAAATAGGAGTACTAAAAAGAGCGTTAATTGCCCGAAGATTTTATAGAGATCCAGATAATCCAGAAATAGAACTTTCAAAGGAATACGTCTTTGTTAACCCTAAGATAATTAGTGCCTCAGAGGAACTAGTATCTGGAATGGAAGCATGCCTTAGTATTCCCGATACCTACGGGCTAGTAGAGCGACCTAAGAAGATAAAGGTTAAAGCCTTAGATGAACACGGCGAAGTTGTTAGAAAAACTTTGACTGGATTCATGGCACGTATTGTCCAACATGAAATAGACCATTTAGATGGAATATTATTCACTGATAAGCTTGTAGACGGAAAAACTTATACCGAACAAGAGTTAGATGCAATGTATTCGGAGAATGCAGAAGAATTATGAACATAGCATTCTTTGGAACCTCAGATAGATCTATCCCTCTACTTGAAGCACTAAAAACCTCCGATTTTGATTTAAAACTATGTATTACAAAAAATGATGTGAAGGTTGGACGTAAACAAGAATTAAAACCAACAGCTGTTAAGACTTGGGCAGAGGAAAATGGAGTACAATGTTTAACCGTTGATTCACTCAGGGGCGACACGACGGGGCAAACAAGCAGTACCCTTTCCGAAGGAAATATTGAACTTGGAGTAGTAGCAGACTTTAGTTTTATCATTCCAGAAGAAATTTTTGACCTACCAAAGCATAAAATCGTCAATATTCACTTCTCTCTTCTACCAAAATATAGAGGAGCAAGTCCCGTTCAACATGCAATTCTAAATTTAGATGAAAAAATTGGTATTTCTTATCAACTAATCGTAAAAGGAATGGATGAAGGTCCAATTATTCATCAAACAGAATACAAATTAGAGGGTACAGAGACTACAAACGACCTATACCCTACTCTTTTTAATGTTTCTGCAAAGGAATTACCTGAAATTCTTAAAAAATATGTTGATGGTGAAGCAAAACCTAAAGAACAGCCTTCAGAAGGCGTAAGTTACACATATTCTCCCTCACATCCCAAAAGCACACATATATATAAAGAGGACGCAAAAATCGACTGGGAAGCTTCTCCGAGCCTAATAGACGCTATGATTAGAGCTTTTAACCCCTGGCCTATTGCTTGGACTACATTGGGAGAGTTTGGAAACCTCAAAGAGGGGAAAAACCCTAAACTCAAGGTCAAAATATACTCTTCTGAAGTTGTAAATGACGAATTAGTGATAAAAACTATTCAAGTTGAAGGTAAAAATAAAGTGAGTTGGAACGAGTTTAAAAACGGTTACCTTATTCGGTAGCAGTTGCTTCTATTTCTGGGTTCTCAGCTAACACTTCTACTGCTTTTCTATCCTTCTTCATTCTCTTTAAACAAGAAGTACACATCTTAAATTTGGTCTTATTTCCCCCATCTACAGCCATTCTAACTGTTCTTAAGTTAGGTTGCTGCTTGTGAAGAGTTCTTTGAGACACACGTCTTCCGATAAGTCGTGGGACCAATTTAGCTCTATGATATCCTTTTCCGCATAAGTCGCATACTCTTGCCATAACAGGGGTGATTAAAACATTTAAATGAGGTGGTGTCAATCAAAAAGCCCGGTGCTGCTACTGCTGCGACGCGGGCTTCGATGATTTGGATACCGATATTGTCTTCAGTGTCCGCAAGTCTCTCCTGGCTTTACGTGAACACCTCTGAACCAACAGTGTGGACATTTTCGAGCACCCTTGATACGTGTTCCAGGCTTAGCGGTAATTCTAAGAGTGAAAAGCACCTGCTTCGTTCCCGCAGCACTTTCTGCTCTGGCTGGAATAAGTAGTTGCTGATTTTTCAATCTCATAGATCTCGTGACTGGTCTTGTTCTTCGCCTTCTTGTCATCTTTAGCTCCTCAATATTTAGGGTTTTAATTTGCCCTTACTTATTAGTTTTGCGCGGCGAGCTTCCATTTTCTGTCTTTCGCGAACTTCTTTCTGCTCTGCAAAATACATGGCTGCTAACCTGCGCTTTCTCTTTCTACCATTCTGTCCTCGTACCGGTAAATTCTTTCTGCCCCCTCTGACTTTCTTTCTCCAGACCAATGTCTGAAGCCCGTCATGAGTTTGTTTGTGCATGGGAACTCCTCGGTCTAAGTAGCGCGATTCTATCACAAGTTGACGACCTAATCTCTATCCCCTAACATTTAGGTAATGCCCATTCTGCCCAATAAGCCAAAGAAGAAAAGTTTTGCTAAAAAGTTTGAAGTAATATCTGCAAGAATGAGTTCTGTTGTAGGATCTCCCTTCTGGTTTATCTTCTCCGTATCGATTGTTTTTGCTTGGCTTCTTTCCGGACCATTCTTTAATTGGGGCGAAACCTGGCAACTTATCATAAACACCACCACAACGATCCTTACATTTCTTATGATGTCTCTTCTCCATTCCTCCCAAAGCAAGTGGGAAGATAGAATGGAAAAACTACAGCAAAAAGAGCGCACCAACCTCATGGCTATTGAAAAGACCACTAAAAAGCTTGCTTATGATAAAGGTGAAAGGCCAATAGGGGCAAAACAAATCGAAGCAGAAGAAAAGATCAAGGAATTAGTTGATTCTCTCCACTAATAGATTAAAATAGGTAAGATTATGATAGAATTTCGACTGTCATAGGCCAGCGTAGCTCAGTGGCAGAGCAATCCCCTTGTAAGGGATAGGTCGTGAGTTCAAATCTCACCGCTGGCTCCATGTGCCGGGATACCGAAGCGGTCAAACGGGGCAGACTGTAAATCTGTTGGCGTAAGCCTACGGGGGTTCGAATCCCTCTCCCGGCACCAAATAAGCGTTAGCCCGCTTAGCTCAGTTGGCAGAGCGCATCCATGGTAAGGATGAGGTCGGCAGTTCGAATCTGCCAGCGGGCTCCAGAACGCTTGACGTACCAAAATTCGTACTATAAACTCAGCAAGTTATGGCAAAGAGAACAAACAGAGTACTAATCGGATTAACATGTGAGGTCTGCAAAAGACAGAACTATGTTTCCGAAAAGAATAAAGTAAACAGTCCAGACAAGGTGGCCTTCACCAAGTTCTGTAAGCAGTGCAAGACTAAAACTAACCACAAAGAAAAACAGAAACTCAAATAGTCTCCAAAACAAACACAATGATATAATAGAGCATGCCTACAAATGAATGGCGTGCTGAAAATAAAGATAAACTGAGAAAATATAGAAGAGAATGGTACGCAAAAAACAGAACACACGCTAAAGAAAAAATAATGGAGCGCAGAGCGAGAATGCGAACCTGGTTGCAAGAACACAAGTCAGAACTAAAGTGTTCAAAATGTGGGGAAAGTCACATAGCATGTATAGAATTCCATCATCGCAATCCAGCTAAAAAGGAGATCAACGTTTCCGCGGCGATCAACCAAGGATGGTCAAAAAAGAGAATTCTACTTGAAATTTCCAAGTGTACAGTATACTGTTCTAACTGTCATAGAAAGCATCATTACAAAGGGGTGTAGCTCAGTTGGTAGAGCACTGGTCTCCAAAACCAGGTGTCACAGGTTCGAGCCCTGTCACCCCTGCCAAAACCATGGATAACAAAAAAGAAAATCTCAAAGAAATTTCAGAACATATGAAGGCTAGGAATGTAATGACACTAGCCACATCCACTCATTCCAAAGATTTGTGGACAAGCACCGTGTACTACGGCATTGATGATGATTTGAACCTGTATTTCTCAAGCAACCCCAAAACAAAACATGCTCAACAAATCCAAGAAACAGGTAACGTTGCTTTTGCAATCTCTGACTCTGATCAGACCATCTCCACCAAAAACAAACAGGGCGTATACGGGCAAGGCACCTGTACCATGTTAACCAATATCAAAGATATTACTAAGGGCCTTAAACACTGGAACGACGCGCATAAACTTAAAGTAGACACCATACCTCTAAGTGACTTTATTGAAAAGGTTACACAGTCCAAAATATACAAAGTAACACCAACCAAACTAAAAATGTTTGGATCCACAAGCGGAGAAAAGGAAATAGAAATCACACTACAAAAAAAGGGCACCTTCCTGGAATAAATTCCAAAAAAGCACCCTTTTAGCTTAAACTGTCTGTACTCCAACCATCTTTGTGTACAAACCACTCTCTTCCTTCAACAACTCATCGTGTGAACCCATCTGCACTAACTTACCTTCATCAAGAACCATGATAATATCAGCCTCTCGAATAGTGCTCAGCCTATGTGCAATGATAAAGATCGTTGTTGCCCCTTGGCGTTGTAACTCCTTCATCGCATCTTGAATAGCCTTCTCACTTTGAGTATCAAGACTGCTTGTTGCCTCATCTAAGATCAAGACAACAGGCTTACGAATCAAAGCTGCTGCTATAGCCACACGTTGCCTCTGACCACCAGATAATTTGACGCCTTTCTCACCTATCATGGTGTCTAAACCCTTTCCCCCCGACAATGCACTAACAAAATCTGTAGCATGTGCCTGTGAGAGGGCAGTCCAAACATCATCACCAACTCCCTGATACTCAGGCTCATCAAGACCCTGTGTAACATTCTCTTTCAAGGTCCTATCAAAAAGCAAAGTATCTTGGAGAACAACAGAAAGTTGTTTGCGGTAAGAAGCTTGAGATAACTCTTTAATGTCATAACCCCCAACCCTAACGGTTCCTTGTGTGGGATCCATGAAGCGCATCAAAAGATTTATCATTGTAGTCTTTCCACTTCCGGAGGGACCTACAATAGCAACAGTCTTCCCCTCGGGAACGCTAAAGTTGATGTTTGTGAGACAATCCTTATCATCCTCTTCTCCCTCTGTTGCATAAGAAAAATGTACATTCTCAAACTCAACAGCACCCGTTAAACTCTCAATCTCCAACACATCTGGGGCATCAAGAATATCGGGAGTCTCTCGCAGAAATTTAACAACGCGAGAAATAGCTTCATAGTTATCCATGAACCTTATAAAGATACGGGTCAGACGAAAAAGTGAAAACAAAGCTGCTGTCGCAAGCCCCATGGCTCCGATGATACTTCCCACCTTTAGTAAACCTCCTGAAATCGCAACTACTCCCACATAGAAGATTCCTCCAAGTGTTAGAGAGATCAAAGAACCTCTAACTACATTGAAGTAAACCTCATAACGAAACTCACGCAGGGATAGTTTGCGAATCTCATCCCTAAGAGCTTCATAGCGAGTAACCTCAGCATCTTCCTTAGCGAAGGCTTTAACGATGGCCATATTCTGCAAAATCTGAAATAACAAATGTCCTGTTAACTCGTACAGATCATAACGACGTTTTCGCAACTTACTTTTCAGCTTATCTAGCCAAAAGGTTAGCGCTATGAAAAGAACCGCTGTGATAACCAGGATTGCACCCCATTGCCAAAGTATGACAGTGAGATAAACCGTGGTTATAACAAGTTGTAGAGAGGAGCTAACAAGTTCCCAACAGAATGACTCAAGCAAACGAGCCAAGCCATCCGCTCCCTGCTCAATCCTTTTTGCAAGCTTTCCTGTACCCTCTTCGCTAAAAAAGCGCATTGAAAGGGTAACTAGATGCCTAAGAGACCTCATAGGAACAAGGTACTCCACTCCTACTAATAACTTGATGATATTGTAATCAGCACCAGCATCAAGCCACCAGTTAATCAAGGAAACCCCCAACCATCCAGACATAAGTAACCAAGAAATTTCGATGGTCTCAACTACAATGTCTACTAGCCGAACAAAGAACTCATTTCCGACTATTCTCCCTACTTCCATAGCCGCTAGAAATAGAACCACCTTAAAAAGGTGTTTTCTAGTTTCCCCTATCAAGAAAACAATATCTTTTAGCATTTTCATTAGGAATCTCCTTTATTTGATCCTATTTAATTTTCAACGAGCACAAAAAAAACCGACCTAAGAGGTCGGTTGTGACGCCAAATGGAGCACTAAATTAGTGCTTTACACAATACCGAACCTCCGTTCTTTAGGAACGTTCATTACACGAGGTTTGACCCCACAGATAGGGGCTGATTCTCTTGCAACTATTAAGTTTTTGAATACATTTTTGTTCATTCTTCTTTTTTTACTTCTTTCTAGGCAGTTTTGGACAGGAAAACACAATAACACTACAGGTTATGTAGTGTCAAGAGGTTTATACCACGGGGTTTCCGGGCACCTAAATTCTAATTTTTGTAAAAAACGAAAGGTTATGAGGAGTGTACAAAAAAAAGACATGACGCGTCTGCACCATGTCTTTTCCGTTTATGGGAGGTATAGAAGAACTGATTGTTCATTTATAGTTCCTCCGAGAGCATCGTTTGGATCTAGAAAGAAAAGATAGGTTCCTCTGAGAACTTCATATCTCTCTTCCAAAACGATCTTCCCACTCTCTTCCACTATCACATCCACATATCCCCATGTATCAGAACTGGCCCTCATGTTTATTACATACACAAAGTCGCCCATTCTTCCACGAAGCGGATAGTTGAAATACAAATCTGCCTTTATCGGAGCATCGATAGGAATTTTGTAGCTATGGCCGATGAGAAGATCCCCATCTGTACCAGTCAGCACCACAAGGTCCTTGATTTCGAATTGCTCCTCAAACGTATCCAGCGGATCTGTTCTAGTGAGAAAGAATATACCAAGCCCAACAACAATAACTAATGCCAGAATAAGCCATCTGACGCGGCGCTTAGCAGGATTCATGCTAACGCTCCTTTCGTTGTTGTTTTAAGGTGTGATTATACCATGGAGACTATAGGGTGATGTTATTCGGTGACGTAATTGGCACCTAAGATTACGAGGACATCGGCGTCAGGAATAACTTCCCCTTCAGGAAGATCCCCTACTGTTCCGCCTACAGCACCTGCAATAAGCTCTGCAACTGCTTCGTATCCTTCGGTAAGAACCACAACTGTTGTGGTATCAAAGTCACCCTTTGCATCAATTCTTGATACAACATCAATTTCTAGGTCGGAAAGTGTTTCGATCACAGTATCTGAAGCATTTACAGTAAGACCTGCTGTAGATGTTCCATTAGAAAAGGCTAACTTAACTGGTCCTGTGCTAACCTCAGGAACTTCTTTCTCCATAACCTCTCCCTCCATTGCTTCACCAGTTCCTTCTTGATCCTGATCTAAGCCTTCAGTCTGACCAATGTTAATAGGAGCAACTTCTACAATCTTTCCTGTTTCAGGTCTGAAAAGAATAGCTCTTCTAGCTTCTGCATATATAAGGACTCGGTCCCCATTTTGTGCGTTTTGGAAAAAGGATTGGTCTTTAATGGACTCTACATCTGTAACTGTGGCTATTGTGGGTTGTTCCCCTTCAGGAACTTCGGTTAATTTGGCAACCTAGGCTACTAAATCCTCAATTTCTTCTCTTGCAGCCGCATCTGGATCATCTCTAAGCTGAGATAACTGATCTCCTATGGTTCTATTCTCTGTAAAAAGGTAAACACCCCCTGCTGAGACTAAAATCAGCAACAAAATTAAAAATATGGGCTGTAAAAATAAACGACCGAGGCTTCTAAAAATTGATGATAATACTTTCATGAACCTATCCTAGTCATTGTTAACATCAAAGTCAAGGTTATTGGACAACCCCATAGTCATTTCGCTATTGCCTAGGCGTTGCATATCCGATACCTAGGTACTATAAGTCCCCATGGCTAGGCCCTAAACAAGGTATATAGTAATCATTTGGGGTAGAAATGGCCTGTTTATGCTATGCTTCTTTTAGATATGCGAAAACACATAGTTAAGCTACTTTTCTCTTCAGGTACAACCTTTCTTCTGATCTCTTTGGGGTTCTATTTCTTCATTTTAAAGCCCAAATTGGAGCTTCCCAGCACCCTGTTAGAAGCTGAGACTGCAATTGCTGAAAACCACCTAAATTTGGTGCAAAATAGGCTAAGCATCATGGATTTAGCAAGACTTGATCCCTACTCCTTAACACTTTCCACAGAAAAAGAAGAACTTTTAAACACCGCTTTAGCTACTAATACCGCAGGTTTAGAGGAAGTTGTTGATACAAGTGGGGTAAAAAAGATAATTGGTAAAACATCAGAGGCTATAGCAGTTAATAATGAAATTGCAGAGGTACTCCCCTCTCTTTTGGACCAAAACGTAGACATACTGCAAAGACAGGAAGACTTACTAACAAAGCTTACAAGCATAGCTGAGATCAACTCAAACATCTTCAAATATAACCCCGGGGCAGACCTAGGGCAGCTTCATCCTATCCAGGACAAGGAAAAGATCATAGAAAGGGCCAGTTCAGCCCTTCTAGGATTAAATGATATTAGATTTGGCTTAGAAGACTCCTTTGGAGGTGCAACTGCAGATAAGATGGTTGTTAAGCTGGAAGAAGCAGGTTTATTGTTTCAAAACCTTATAAAGACCGTTGAAGAGGAAGATGTACCCGGCGCAGGGAAGTTATTTGATGATATAGCCACTCAATTCATCGATATGCGTGAGATAGGGCTTGAAATGGAGCTTTCTATCATTAGGTCACCTGAGATATTAGAGTTACTAAAGGATCAAACAAACCTACTACTTGAATACGAATACTGGCTAGAAAAGCTTGATATGGCACAAAAAACGATCTCTTCTGAGACCGTAGAACCTATCTTAAATATCAATTTCTAGTTGGATTCGGTGCTTTCCTCTACTTCTTCAGTCTCCTCGACAGGTTCTTCAATTATTGCTGGTTCGTCTTCCTCCTCGATAGCAACCTCTACCTCATCGGAAATTGGGTCAGTTGTTTGTTCAGTGTCTTCTTCAACCCCGGTGTCACCTTCTATACCTAACTCCTCAATTATGTCTTCGATCGTTACTTCTTCTGGTCCATCTGTATCTTCTGTACCTAAAACTTCCTCAGATTCCCCGGATTCGGTAGATTCCACAACGTCCTCTACTTCTTCGGTTGTTTCTTCTTCAATTACTTCTTCCTCTTCGGTAGTAGCAACTACCTCTATCGATTCCGTTGCTTCAACCACATCCAAAACCTCATCAGGAACTGAATCCCCTATTCCAACGTATTCTTCAACAGGAGTTTCTTGTACTGGAGGCGCAATAGTCATGCGCACTTCCTTATATTGAAAGAATTGCCTTGAGGCCTTTTTATCTATTAACTCAGTCCATTTAACCCTACCATCATCTAGAAAAGGGTCAGTACCATAAGTATCAGGTGTTAAAAGAGTTCCCTTCTTGGTAGAAGTGTCATACATATAGACCTTCCAGCCAGTGGTTTCAGACTCTTTGGTTGAATAAGCCAATACATTATCGTCTATATCAACGCTCAAACTAGGCATATCTCCATTTGTGATCTGCTTTGTTCTGATGCCATCAAACACAAAGATCTGCCAAACACCGTCTACTTGGCCTTCCCAAGCCACTTTATTGCCACTTATAACAGGGTTTACGTTGTTTCCTACATGGGTTAGCTGAATAGTAGTGCCTGTGGTGACGTGATAATAGAAAATCTGCCATCTTCCCTCTATTTGAGACATCCAAGTAATGTATTCCCCATCAGTCTCTGGATCTGAGTTAGTAAAATCGTTATCTGTTATCTCAACGTCCCTACCCTGGAACTTATACTTTATTTGTCTAAAACCATCCTCATCCACCTTTGTTCCAACTGGTACCCCTTCGGCGGCTACTACTAAACTTAGATTTTCTTCTGAAGCAAACGCGCGAACAATACCTGGTTGAATAGCTATAAATAACATAGAGGCAACGAGCATTGCTGCTAGAATGTGGATAAGTTTACTGTGTCTTGATATAAATCCTGTCATATTATTGCTTATTCATTCACACTTGAATAGCCTTTACCTAAGCCCATATAGTTCTATAGTGGGCTAAAACCTCCTACCAAAAGAATCCCTGCTCCGTTTCGTTCTGGAAGATATTTCCATGTCTTAAAAAGTTTCCTGCACTTGGAGCAGTGGTTAGTTTTGGATAACTATCTGAATTATACGTATCAAATGCGGTGTCGTCACTAAGAGTCATCCGAAAGCAGTAAGAAGTGTTTGCAACGGCACCATTATTCTCTATTGGCCAATCCCATTCAGAGTTTTCTGTAACCAGTATTTCATTAGGGTTGGTCCCTGAGACATTAATTTCAGAATAGTAACCTTCTGCAGAGGCAGTAGAGGTAGAAATATTGTTAACTTGTGTAGTGGAATCTCCTACCGATGCCTCATCAAATAGCCTCCATATAGATCCTGAGGCTTTAGCACCTACTGCGGTCCAACCACTCGCTGCTGTACAGTCTTCTGCAGCGTCATACCAGAGCTTAAACGCTTGGGTTGTTGCAGCTAAGGTTGCACCAGACACAGTAAAGTTCATCTGCATTCTTATCTGATCACCACTCTCCAGTGGCTCATTGGTTGAGGGAACTTGAGTTAAGGCAGCATTTTCTGCTAAATTCTCCCCTCCTCCTGGAGGCCATGCGTTACTTAGAGTTACAGAGTCTGCAGTTACAAACCACTCAAAATCATTTTGGGTATATGTTGGAGAAGCAGAGACTAAAGTATCCAGATTAAGGGCAAAAAAACCGACTGAACCTGCCTGTGTCCTATCAGTGCCCCCTGCCTCGCCTCCCGCAAGAGGGTCAGTATTTACCCCAATATCATGACCTGCTGTCCCTACAGCAAATATTCCTGCAGGGTGAACGCTCATAGCAAACGTATCTGTGGTGCTCTGGTTACCTCTAGAATAATTACCGTGTCTTCCTACAGATTGCTCTACACCGTTCACAGTTATGTGCCCGTAAGAGGTTTGACGAGAACCAGAACTAACATTGTTTCTCGCTGTCCACACGTTTGCCCAGGTAAACACATCTGCTGCTGCAGTTACATCCATAGCAGAAACACTGGATTGTGTGAAACTTGCAGAATCATTGAAGTCTACGGTTCTCATAGCATTTAAGGTTGCTGAGGCAGTGATATCTTGAAGGCCCGTTGCATCATGAGATCTAAATACTTCAAGTGTGTCAGGCAATTCTAAAACTACCATCTGACCAAGACCATCTAAATCAAAAGAACCGTCAATATCAGCACCTCCCTGATCAGCTGCAACCCCGGGACCTCTATAAACCTCAGCTTGAATTGCAATATCAGCAGTAGAAGTTTCAATAAGATCCATTGAGCCTAAACCGCAGTACTCATTTGCTGCGTTTCTCTGATAACAATAAGACTGGGTTGCAAGGTCATCGGTACCACCATATTCCAAGTGCCCTATTCGCTGAGTACGGCTTCCCCCAGTGGTTCCGGAAATAGACCATGCCACAAGATAGCGTTTGTTATCTCCTTTAACTGTTACTGTTTCCGTAGTGGTATTCCCTTCTATAGCTGCTGTACTTGATTCCAAAGTAACAGCTGTTATATCTGCTGTGTTTGGTGTAGTACCTCCCATAGCACCTGTTGTTGCACCAAAAGCATAAATCCCCCAGTTATCAGGGTTGATTCTAACCACCTGTACATCAGATTCATTAGCTGTGCTCCCTCCTGTTGGCAAGTCTGTATCACCTCTATATTGAACTTGAACCTGAGCATTTGTAGAACCATTTATTAAAACTCCCACCGCACGTGTCCAATAATAGTTTTCAGAGTTATCTCTTGAATACCCCGTGTAATGAGAGGTAAACAAAGTACCTGTACCAGAAGTGAGAACAATTTTAGATTGATGGTTATCTCTAGCGTTAGAAGTATCAACACCCTTTATCGTAGATATGATTAAAAAGTGTCCTGCCTCATCAAGCTCAATTGTAGAACTGTCTGGTTTTGTGTAACTACCATCATTTCTCTGTTGAGATGCAAATTGAAAAGCTGCAAAAGAAGTGGTTGGGAGCTGACCCCCAGCTGAATCCTGCCAATGCCCAATGTCCCCTACAGCAGCATGAACAGTACTGCTAAGAAAAAGTGAAGCTGATAGAAGTATTAATGAAAAACCTGTCCGTAATAGTGCTTTTTTCATGATTAATATGAACTCAAGTAATTAAGGGTAATGTCACCCACTCTTGCGTAGTTTCCGCTCTGTGATCCCATTCTAAGGTAGATAACGGCTGTTTCACCTGCAGCATCCCATTCGGAGCCTGCACCATCGTCTAAGACGCTGTCATCAATTGTCGCGGTAGCCCAGGAAACTGATGCATTATCTACATCTGAGCCAACAATTGTGGCACTGTTCTCGTTGTAGACTCTAACATCCACATCACTGTTTGTTGAGGTAGCGTTTTCTGTAATGTACTCAACATCAAGTGCGTTTGAAGTTGCCCATGCTGAGAAGTCTGGTGGCAAGGTTACTCTTACCGCTACTGTGTAGAAGTGTTGTGTGGCAGCACCTCTTTCCCAGCTGTAGAAGGTTCTAATGCTTGTACCTTGAGTCGTATCTGCATCGGAAGTCATAGTACCAGTTGTATTGGTATCTGTTCCGGCACCATAGTACTCAGTTAAGACAGCCCCAGAGTACTCAGGTGACAGCACGATGCTTCTTGCTGGTCGTGCTGTACCTGCGTACGACGGTCCTGAATCTACATCAAAGGTGAAGGAATTGGTTCCATCGCTAAAAGAGAACAGGGAACCTGAAGTGTTAACTGTAAAGGTATCTGTACCATCTGAGACTGTAAATACTTCTGTAGAATTGATAGTAATTGCAGGTGTTGTTGCAGACCATGTCCAGTCATCATTGGAGGCCAAAGTGGTCACACCTGTTAGAGCTCCTGCTACGGACAAAGCATCCTGGATATCAACAGTTCCGCCAGCGTTAATGGTAAGTGTTGCACCATCAGCTGTAATAGAGTCGGAGTTAACAGCCAAAGCACCTGCTGTGATAGTTAAACCATTATCAAAGGTTACTGCACTATCTACTTCAAGCGTTCCCTCAATATAGGCATCCTCTCCATTAAGAGCTACACCTGGAGTTCCATCTCCAACCTTTAGGTTACCTGTTATGAGGTTAACCAATCCAGTAGAAACAGCAGGGGTAAGTCGTATATTTCCAGAAGTGGTTGTTGATAGATCAAGAGTATCCGCTACTGCATTTAATGTTAACCCACCAGATGAGGCAGTTACTGCATAAGCAGAACCCGTAATGGTGTTACCACCAACGTTAAGAGCATTAGTGATACCACCATCAGATAAATCAATCCCTGTAGCAAATGTTCCTCCTGCTCCTGCTGTAGTGAACTCTAATGCTGTTGCTATAGCTCCGGTAGTATTGTTATCAATTACTATTCCATAGTCATTTGTGGCATCGTTAAGATCAAAAAGAATATCATATGCATCCACTGTGATTGAACCACCACTATCATAAGCTGTATCTAAAGAGCCCCCGCCACCACCACAACCTGTACATGAAGCTACTGTAAGAACTCCTGCGTCTGTAATACTCCAATCGTCCCCGATAATAGTTACTTGATCTAGTGCTGAGCCAATGTTTATGTCATCACTTGTCATATTATTAGTTCCTATATTTAAAGTGTTTCCTGCAGTACCTGTTCCAAAGTTGACTATCTTAGCGTTGTTACTGGTTCCCAAATTCACTGTTCCTGTAGTACCTGAGTCAACTGTAAGAGCGTTTGTTGTGGTTGAAGAGAGTGTTACAGCACCTGCTCCTGTGTAAGAATTTCCTGCCGCAATGCTTACTCCAGCGTCGGAAGTAATGGAATCTGCATTTAGAGCATCCTGTATATCTACATTACCTCCTGCATTAATTGTTAGAGTGGCACCATCTGCTGTTATAGAGTCACCATTTACGGCTAAAGACCCCGCAACAACTGTCAGACCATTACTTATACTGGCCGACCCAACAACATCAAGGTTGGCACTTGGAGCTGTGGTACCGATACCTACTAAACCACTATCTGCAACTACAAATACCTCGGTACCGGGACCATCAGCATCAATTATTTCAAATATATTATCTGTGTTTGGATCCCCAAGAATCTTAAACTTTTCGTCCCAATCCAATACAATGTCTACTCTATTAGCAGGATTAGTTATACCAATACCGAGGTACCCATCATCCTCAATGACAAACACATCCTGCCCGGGTTCATCAGCATCAATTATTTCAAATAATGGACCAAGATTAGGATCACCAGTAATGCTGAACTTCTCATCCCAAGTCATATCCACATCCACCCAACTGGTTGGGTTAGTTGTACCTATACCAACGTAATCGTTTACTATAGCTAATCCTGTTGTGGAACTACTTGCAAGGAAAACCCCATCATTTCCAGTAATCTGAAGTATATCCGTATCTGTAGTGCCATATTCACCTATCCATGGATTTGAGGTTCCCCCTCTATCGCCAAAGTACAAACGCCCTTCAGAACCATTAGACCCCGGTCCCCATAAGTGTAGTGTTCCAGCTGGGGAAGCAGTACCGATACCAACATTTGCACCCATAAGCTCGATATCATCCCCAGTACCATCAAATACTATTCTTTCTGATGAGGCACCAATTCCGAACCAACCACCGTCATTGACGGTCGCACTAGCTAAACCTGTAATTGCATTGGAATTAAACTCTAATCCTGTGGAGCTAAAGTTATATTCATCGGAACCATTCACTTGAAGGTTGAATGTTTTTCCGGTTAAAACGTTTCCATTTAAATCCCCTGAGTTGTCTCTATGGAAGCCAACAGTGGTTCCAGCAGGAGCTCCTGTGGTTTCTCTAAACAGTATGTTGGAGAGATCATTTAAGTCATAGCCATCAGCATCTATGTCTGTAGTCCACGGAGAACCACCACCACCTGTGGCATCAGCAGCACAACCCCAGCGGCCACCACCAGTTGCCCACTTAAGTACCTGACCATCAGCACAATCTACTATGGCATCATGCAAAACATATCCTGTGGAGTCTGTAAGTGTAACATTCCCTGAACCAGCCTCTAGGGTACCTGCTACATCCAAGTTCCCTGTATCTATAGTAATGGAATCAACCGTAAGAGCATCTTGGATATCAACGGTACCAGAAGCATTAATCACGAGAGTGGCATCGTCTGATGTAATAGAAGCTCCATTGACTGCCAAAGCACCGGTAGTAATGGTTGCCTGAGTGAAAGTACCAGCGGCCGCGGAAACTGCTCCAATGGTTGTACCATCAATGTTGCCACCATTTATATCAACTGTACCTGCAGTTAAGGTGCCAGAATCTGTTAGCTCAGAGAGTGCTATACCGCTATCTAAGAGGGTGAATTCTGATGTTGAAATAGCTGTACCCGCTACGTTGAAGAGATTTGTGAATCCGCCGCCTGCATCTACAAATTCGATTCCACTTGTAACTGCTGTGTCAGTATCACTATTGTCTAGTCTCAAAAGAGATTCTGTAGTTCCTGAAGATGCTGCGTTATCTACAACGATGCCGTATTGGCTACCAGAGCTTGAAGAGTTTGTAACTGTTACAACTTCTCCCTGACCGCTATTTGAACCGGAGATACTAACGTTAACCGCTAGATCCTCTGTCTCAGCAAGTGTCCATGTGTGATCTGCTGTCCATGCAAATGAGTTATCTAGATCAACCGCCACATCATTTGTATTAACCGTGATTCCAGTACCTGATCCAACCGCAAGTGTAGGTGTGGAACCTTCTCCTGAAGCATCTCCTGTTAAACCATTTCCTGCGGTAAAGCTTGCTACATAGTCCCCTGCAGTGTCAGTACCAAGTGTAAGATCTGAAATCTCCGTTGCACCGATACAGTTTGTGCATGAAAGGTCTGTTGCTGTAATTGTTCCCGTTCCAGTAGTTGTAAATGAAACGTTATTGCCAATGAGAAGGTTAAGCGCACCTGCTGCTGCAATGGTTGTTTCCTCATCTAAGGTCATGGAATTTGCGATCTTATCGAAATCAACAGTGTCATCATCCAATTCAGAGTTACCAATTGTTGAACCTAAAATTGTAGTGCTAGCATCGTATCCTTGAACTGAAACCCCAATGTCTCCTGAAGCTAGAATGGATTCATTACCAATGTACAAAGTGGCACTACCTGCTCCATTTGTTGCATCATCTATAAGATAATTTGTTGTATCTGTTCCAATTCTTACTCCATTTGAGATTACTGGGGTACCGCTAACTGTTTCTAAACTTAAGGCATCAGCAACTTCAGAGTCATCCCAATCGAAACCAAGAGTACCTGAGTTGTTTAATTCGTCTTTATCGATAGCCGACCCAAGAATTGTTGTATTAGCGTCATATCCTTGAACTGATACCCCAATGTCTCCAGAAGCTAGGATACTTTCGTTACCTATATATAAAGTTGTGGAGCCGGAACCATTGGTTGCATCATCGATTAGGTTATCGTCTGCGTCAGCTCCAATATGAGCTCCTGTTGTTGTATAGATATTTCCTACAACATGCAATGTATCTGAAGGAGCGGTAGTTCCAATACCAAGTGAACCACCAGTTTCGTATATAACAGAGTCTGCCAATGTATTTCCATCTGTAAATTTGGAAACGTAGTTAGCAGTTCCACTTCCGTCAATTACTCCATTGTCACTTAAGAAGTCAGAGTACTCTCTTTGCTCTAGTTGGTTACTGCCATTAAGAACTACGATTGTGTCTTCTACTGATGAGGAACCTAGACTTGAGAATGTAATCGTACCGTCGGCTGTGACTGCACCAAGTCCCGTTGTATCTCCAGTAGCTGTGATATTCCAGTCGGAAGAATCTATAGCTACAGTAGCTGAATTGTTACCAATAGTGGTTATTCCTGTAGAAGAAAGTGTAGTGAATGCTCCAGAGCTCTGGGAGCTTACTCCGATTGCTGTTCCATCAATGTTTCCTCCGTTAACGTCTACAGTTGTGGCAGTTAAAGTTCCAGAGTCTGTAAGTTCTGAAAGAGCTATACCACTGTCCAAAAGATCTAGTTCTGTGGAAGCAATAGTTGCAGCACCTGTAACTATGTCATTAGTACCAATATCAATGGCTGTAGTTATATTTGCGTCACTCACATCAAGTGCTGTAGTAACCCCACCAGCTGCTGAAGTAACTTCTAAGGCTTTAGTAACAGCCTCATCTGTATCAGCGTTATTTAGTACTAATAAGTTCTCCGTTGCTGTGCTGCCTGAAGCATTGTTGTTCTGAATGACTGCAACCCTTTGTGCATTTGAATCTGTGCTGGCATCATTTGTCAGGGATAATGTGAAGGCGTCTAAAGCAGCTGCAGTAGCGTTTGTATCCCATGTGAAGGCAGTTGTATATTCTCCATGTGTTAATGCAAGATTCGCTGATGGGGCACTAAGAGCTGACCAGGCACTCCCTGAACCAGCACCACAAGCTGCGTCTGTCTTGTTACAAAGTTCTTTCCATACGCCATTCTCATTAATCATTAGCTTGTTTGAAGAGTTAACAAACAATGCACCATTCTGGCCTGTTGGATTTCCAGCGTCTGTCTTTCGATCAAGAACAAGAAGGTCAGGAGTTGCTGAAGATGTAGCAGAACCTATGTGTACATCCCCTGTGCTTGCCCCGTTAACTGCAAGTATTAGATCGGTTGCAGTCGTTGTTATATCTCCACCGTTAATTGCGATATCACCAGCTGTCGTGATATTCCCTGTAGAACCAGTGACATCAAAGTTTGTGTAATCAATATCCCCTGTAGTACCTAATATCTTATTTGCACCTACAGAGATTGCATTTGTAATTCCCCCATCAGTAAGATCAATTGCGGTAGCAAATGTTCCACCAGCTCCTGTGGTTGCTACCTCAAATGCGGTGTCTATTGCACCTGTTGTAGTATTGTCTACTACGAACCCATAATCATTGGTTGCATCATTTAACTCAAGGAGTAAATCATAAGCATCTACAATTACTGTAGCTGTGCTTGTGTTGTAAGCATCATCTAATGAACCGCTTCCACCGCCAGTAGCGTCAGCATCACAACCCCAGCGACCACCACCGGTTGCCCACTTTAGGATCTGGCCATCGGAACAGTCTACTAAGGAATCATGTAATACGTATCCTGTCGCATTTGTCAGTGTTATGTTTCCTGAACCAGCTTGAATTGTGCTTGCTGTGTCTATTACACCAGTTGAAGAAACTGCACCGGCAACATCAAGTGCAACTGCAGGGTTTGTGGTACCAATTCCTACAAAGCCACTGGACTTCTCTACATATAGGTCATTTGAGTTTATTGAAAAATCTCCGGTTACTGCAAAGTTAGAGGAAGCACCATCAAAGGCGATACTTGTGTCAGCAATTGACACATCTCCGTTGGAGTCAAGCGTTCCTGAAAGGGTAAGAGTGTTACCTGCTGTAAATTCATCAGAAGCATTTGCTCTCAAAAGATCGGATCCTTCCAAGCCATCTACCTGACCTGCATTAATAGAGGTTGGAGCCAACCAAGCAGGTGTCCCACTGTTTGAATATAGAATGTAACCATTAGAACCTGCAGCTGTAGCTTGGACAGCACTAGTACCATTTCCATAAAGTATGCCATTTGATGTAAATGTAGTCGCTCCGGTGCCGCCATTTCCTACAGGCAAAGTCCCTGTCACTTCCGTGGTCAAACTGATAGAAGATCCCAGAGTGGTTGTATTGACGTCATATCCTTGGACTGTTACTCCGATATCACCTGAGGCCAAAATGGACTCATTACCAATGTAGAGAGTAGATGAACCAGCACCGTTTGTTGCATCATCTATAAGATAGTTTGTGGTATCTGTTCCAATACTTAAACCATTTGATGCTACAGGTGTACCACTAATTGTTTCTAAACTTAGGGTGTCGGCAATTTCAGAGTCTCCCCAATCAAAGCCTAAGGTACCTGAGTTCTCGAGTTCATTCTTACTAATGGTTGACCCTAACAAGGTTGTATTGGCGCTGTATCCTTGAACCGTTACTCCAACATCTCCAGAGGCAAGTATTGATTCGTTACCAATGTATAACGTGGCACTTCCAGCTCCATTTGTTGCCTCATCAATTAAGTGGCTTGTGTCATCAGTTCCAATGCTTACTCCATTTGTAATTGCAGGAGTACCGCTCACTGTTTCAAGACTAAGGTTATCTGCTACTTCTGCATCTACCCAATCAAAGGCAAGTGTTCCTGAGTTGTTTAGTTCATCCTTATCAATCGCGGAACCTAGGGTTGTTGTATTGGCATCATATCCCTGTATCAAAACTCCGACGTCTCCTGAAGCAAGAATTGATTCATTACCTATATATAAAGTTGTGGAACCTGCCCCATTGGATGCATCATCTATAAGGGTGTTTGTAGAATCAACCCCAAACCTAATTCCATTAGTAGAAACTGGTGTTCCGTTGATTGTTTCCAAAGAAAGTGTGTCGTTAACGTATGTGTCATCCAGTGTGCCAGTATATGACAGAGAATCTAGAGCAAATGTGCCTGAGCTAATGGTACCGCTGTTATCTGCATCAAATATTATTGCTTCCACCTGGGCTTCGGATAACTGAGTGTTTGTATCAACCGTATGGGCGCCACCATAGAAGACGACCTGACCACTTGCCCCATCCCCTATTACTATTCTGTCATTATCAGTATCCCACTCAACCACACCCTCTGTTGTTGGTGTAGGAGTTGTAGATTGAACTAAGGTTATTGCTGATGTAGAGATTGTTCCCCCACTTATTGTTAGGTCATCTGCAACCTCGCCATTACCCCAATCAAAGGATAGTGTCCCTGAGTTTTCTAATTCGTCCTTACTAATAGTGGAACCTAATTGGGTAGTATTAGCATTGTATCCTTGGACTGTAACCCCGACATCCCCTGAAGCAAGAATTGATTCATTTCCTATATAAAGTGTGGCGGACCCTGCACCGTTTGATGCGTCATCTATAAGATTGTTAGTAGCATCTGTTCCAAACCTTACACCGTTGGTTACTACTGGAGTACCACTGACTGTTTCCAAACTTAAATTATCAGCTACCTCAGCATCTACCCAGTCAAAGGATAATGTGCCTGTGTTTTCTAGCTCACTCTTGCCTATAAGAGCCCCTAAGGTTGTAGTGTTGGCATCATAGCCCTGAACGGTTACACCAAGGTCTCCAGACGCAAGTATGGACTCGTTACCTATATATAAAGTGTTAGATGCGGCTCCATTTGTGGCATCGTCTATAAGAGTGTTTGTTGAATCTAATCCAATCCTAACTCCATTTGAAATAACAGGTGTTCCGCTGACTGTTTCCAGTGAAAGAGAATCATTCACGTTTGTATCATCTAATGTACCAGTGTATGACAAGGAATCTAGCGCAAGGGTACCTGAGCTTAATGTTCCACTGTTATCACCATCAAAAACATAACCCTCAACTTCAGACTCAGATAATTCAGTGTCTGTTGTGTGAGCACCCCCATAAAAGGTAACCTGGCCACTGCTATCCCCTACTACAATCCTGTCATTATCGGTATCCCACTCAATCACACCTTCTGTGGTTGGTGTTGGTGTCGTTGACTGGACAAGGGCTATAGAGGAAGTTGAAATACTACCGCCACTGATAGTTAAGCTATCTGCTACTTCTGAGTCAGCCCAATCAAATGCCAAGGTTCCTGAGTTCTCTAATTCGTTCTTACTAATAGTAGAACCAAGTACTGTGGTATTTGCGTTATACCCTTGTACTGAGACTCCAATATCTCCACTAGCTAGTATTGATTCATTACCTATATATAAAGTGGCAGAACCAGCGCCATTTGTTGCATCATCGATTAGATAGTTTGTGGAATCAGTTCCTATTCTTAAACCGTTAGAAACAAGAGGTGTACCAGAAATTGTTTCAAGTGTTAGATCATCTGCAATCTCTGAGTCTACCCAGTCAAAGGACAGGGTTCCAGAGTTGGCCAGTTCATCCTTACTAATATCAGATCCTAAATAAGAGGTGGTAGCAGGAAGTGTTGTAGAAGTATGACTATGGCTGTCATTACCAACTACCGTAGCATTATATGTTCCTGTCACATCACCTGAAAAGGTTGTAGCTGTAGTCAAATCATTTGAACTGTCCTGATCCCAACCACTTAACTGAGAAGCTACGTTGTTTGTATCTAAAAGAGTACCGGTTCTTCCATCAAGCAGATTAAGCTCTGCTGCAGTTGAGGTAACCTGATTTCCACCTATATAAAAGGTTGTGGTATTCATAGCCCCAGAAACATCTAAGTTATACCCAGGGTTTGTAGTGCCAACACCGATGTAACCGCTGGACTTCTCTACATATAAATCGTCACTATTGAATGAAAGGTCTCCGGTGGCTGCAAAGTTTGTGGAAGCACCATCAAACACAATGCTTGTATCAGCAAAGGAAACATCTCCGTTAGCATCCATTGTTCCAGAAACAGTTAAAGTATTGCCTGCTGTAAATTCATCGGAAGCATTTGAGCGTAAGAAATCTGATCCTTCAAAACCATCAACTTGCCCGGCACTTAAAGTAGTTGGGTCTATCCAAGCAGGAGTGCCGCTGTTGGAGTATAAAAGGTAACCGTTGGTCCCTGCGGCAGTATTCTGAATTGCCCCAGTACCATTACCGAAAAGTATGCCATTTGATGTAAAACTCC
>Ga0233440_1001049_pt1 | contig 27032 bp, 29 predicted proteins | sample SI_123_September_5_FD_182791 | JGI IMG/M metagenome (GOLD analysis project Ga0233440, IMG submission 182791) | Seawater microbial communities from Saanich Inlet, British Columbia, Canada - SI_123_September2016_120_MG | ecosystem: Environmental > Aquatic > Marine > Inlet | place: Canada: British... | reverse complement strand
TAATTTTTTATGTGCTGAAAACATAAATGCCTCCCAATTAGAGCCTTCATCTAACTCACCATCACCCAACACAACAAATACCTTGTAACTTAAATCATCTAATTTAGCCCTCAACGCCATACCCGCACCCACAGGGAGTCCATGCCCCAATGCCCCAGTTGAAAGTTCCACACCTGGCACATCTTTATGTGACACATGCCCACTATATTTCGACCCATTTTGACAGTGTTTCAGTAATTCAGTCTTATCAAAGAATCCAACTTCAGCCAAAACAGCATAAACCCCTGCACCAGCATGCCCCTTACTTAATATAAATCTATCTCGCAATTGCAATGTAGGATTTTTAACATCATAATTCATGATTTCCCCATACAGAACAGCCAGAATATCAACAATAGAAAGTACAGACCCTATATGCGAACTATTACCCTGATTGACCATGTTAATCGTGTCAATACGTACATTCTTTGCAAGATTTTGTGTATTCATATCAAAGTCTTGTAAGAAAATTTTCCATTTTTTCGGCAATAAAATCCAACTGAGCCAACCCTAATGCTGGATAAATACCCAACCATAAGGTTTTATTCATAGTTATATCGGTATTTATTAAATCACCTACAATTCTATACTCAATATCTTGAAAATAAGGCTGTTTGGTTAAGTTTCCTGCAAATAGCAATCGTGTGCCAATTTTATGACTGTCTAAATATTGAGTGAACTCAACCCTATCAACTCCTTCTTTTAAAGTAATAGGAAATCCGAACCATGAAGGTTCTGAATTTTTAGTGGCTTCTGGCAAGTCAATAAACTCAGTCAAGCCGACTAATTTGTTTTTAAGATAGGTGAAGTTTTCGTTGCGCTTTTTGATAAATTCTGGCAAACGCTCAAGCTGAGCCAATCCGCAAGCGGCTTGCATATCACTAATCTTGAGATTGTAACCAAGGTGTGAATAGGTATATTTGTGATCATATCCTTTTGGCAAGCTGCCTAATTGCTGTTCAAATCGTTTTTCACAGGTATTGTCGCAGCCTGGATCACAGTAACAATCCCTACCCCAGTCTCTAAACGACTCAGCAATTGTTATCAATTCAGAACTATTGGTAAATACAGCACCACCTTCACCCATAGTAATATGGTGAGCCGGGTAAAAACTACAAGTAGCAATATCGCCAAATGTACCAACATGTTGGCTATTGTATTCTGCACCCAGGGCATCACAACAATCTTCAACTAACCAAAGTTTGTGTTTATCGCATAGTGCTTTAACTTTTTCTAAATTGTACGGATTGCCCAAAGTGTGTGCCAACATGATCGCTTTGGTTTTTGGTGTTATTGCCACTTCAATTAGATCGGCATTAACGTTGTGTGTTTCCAAATCAACATCAACAAATACTGGAATAGCGCCAAACTGCACAATTGGATTAACCGTCGTAGGAAAGCCTGCGGCAACCCCAATCACTTCATCGCCTTTTTTAATAGCTCTATCGCCTAATTTTGGAGAAGTTAAAGTGGCAAAGGCAACTAAATTAGCAGATGAACCTGAATTCACCGTAATTAGGTGTTTGATACCAATAAACTCAGACAATTTTTTTTCAAATTTTCTATTAAAACGCCCAGTAGTTAGCCACCCATCTAACGATGCGTCAACCATATATTGCAATTCAGTCGCACCTATCACCTTACCTGATGGCGGCACAACACTTCTACCTGGCTTAAATTTTTTTTCTGTATATTTTAAATCTGAAAATTCTTGCACAAGCTCTGCGATTTCTAATCTTAATTCTTCAGTGGTTTTCATTGTTCATATCTTTAGTGTATTCTTCAATTTCTGATAGACATGCGGCTTGCATATCTTCTTTATTAAGCCAAGCTTTATGCCAATAAACAATTTTTTCCAATGTTTGATTTAAATTCCATGTAGGGTTCCAATTAAGTCTTAACTTAGCTTTTGTGATATTTAATTTTAAAAAGTCAACTTCATGAGGACTGATATTTTTATCAAGTTCCCAACTTGAACCGGGCCATTTTGAAATCATTTTATCCAAAATCCAATCAACTGGCTTAACATCATTTTCATTTGGTCCAAAATTCCAGCCTTCAGCATATTCTTTTTGATTTTTATAAAGTTTTTCAGCTAAAATTAAATATCCTGACAATGGCTCTAGAACATGTTGCCACGGTCGTGTAGCTTTAGGGTTGCGAATAACCACAGGCTCGCTCTTTTCAAAAGATCTTAAGATATCTGGAATCAGTCTATCATCTGCCCAGTCACCCCCACCAATCACATTGCCTGCCCTTACCGAAGCCAGACCTATATCTTGCTCTTGTAGAAAAGAACGCCTATAGGCTGAGGTAACTAATTCTGCGCAACCTTTACTACTACTATAAGGATCATAACCGCCCATAGGGTCATTTTCTTTATAGCCTTTAGTGCGCTCATCGTTCTCATAGCATTTATCAGTTGTAATGTTGACAATGGCCTTCAAATTAGAACAACTTCGTGCTACTTCTAACACTTTGGCAGTACCAATAACATTCACTTCATATGTTTCAATTGGCGCATCATAAGAATATTTCACCAGTGGTTGAGCCGCCATATGTATTAATATGTCGGGATTAAACTTAAGCATACTCTCGTAGAGTGCGTCTTGGTCTCTAATATCGCCAATTTGTGAGTTAATGATTGAGCCAACTTTTGCCTCATTAAATAATGAAGGCAATGTTGGAGGGTTAAGGGCGTAGCCTTTTACCTCTACACCCAATGAAGCCAACCATAAAGAAAGCCAACTCCCTTTAAAACCAGTATGGCCTGTTAAGAAGACTCGCTTTCCTTGCCAAAAGGCTTGATCAATCACTCTTAATTACCAAGTTTTCCACGGGGCGTTACCCTCATCCCATAGCTCTTGCAAATACACTTTATCTCTTAATGTGTCCATAGGCTGCCAAAACCCTTCATGCGTAAAAGCCATCAAATTGTCATCTTTAGCCAGGCCTTTTAACGGCTCTTGCTCCCAAGTGCAATCATCACCAGAAATTCTGTCTAAGACCTTTGGGGAAAGTACAAAAAAACCACCATTAATCAAAGAACCATCGCCTTTCGGCTTTTCTGTAAATTGTTTTATTTGATTGTCTTGTATATCTAACGCACCAAACCTGCCTGGTGGATAAACAGAAGTCAGGGTTGCATCTTTACCATGTCCTTTATGAAATGCTATCAACTCTGAAATATTAACGTCTGATACGCCATCGCCATAAGTAAAGCAAAAGGACTTTTCATTCTTTACGTATTCTGCCACCCTGCCCAATCTACCACCAGTCATAGAGTCATCACCTGTATCAATCAAAGTAATAGTCCATGGTTCTGCTCTTTTTTCATGCACTTCCATACTATTTTTTTTCATGCAAAAAGTTACATCTGATTGATGCAGGAAGTAATTGGCAAAGTATTCTTTAATAACATATCCTTTATAGCCACAGCATATTACAAAATCATTAATACCATGTATGGAATACATTTTCATAATGTGCCATAGAATTGGCTTACCGCCAATTTCTACCATAGGCTTTGGTTTTACATTTGTTTCTTCACTGAGGCGTGTACCTAACCCACCTGCTAAAATTACTACTTTCATATAATCACCTCCAAAACTCTAATATAGCCTAAAAATTTTACCTTTTATCTAAACTTGCCTTCAGTTTTTGTTCTATTTGCATAATTCAAGTAGGCATTAACACCATCAACTCCTTTTTTCTAAGTTTTTGTAAGCAATTAGTACTATTCAAGATTGCCCATAATTTACAATACGGATTCCCATCAGTTTTTTTTATAAAGATCTCTAAAAGTCTTTTATTTAAAATTTATACAATTTGAACTTAACCATAATACATATCCACATCTAATCATGGCGAAGTTCTCGCCTAAGTTATTTAGAGTTCAAATTTTCAGCAATATAAAAATCAATATCACTGTCTATATCAATAGCTCGTTCTTGTGAAATAATATGAAAACGAACCAAATCTCCAGTTAGGGAGTTAGTATCAAATATAACTCTTGTTCGACATGCTATAACATTAGCACGAAAGTATGCAGGTGTGTATGATTGTCTTGCAATAGGTGTTACTTCTTGTCCTGATTCAGAGTAATATGTCACCAGTTTCCCCACACCTTCTTCATCATATATAATTTTCAATGCCTTTTCTGGATGCTGTCTTGCTTCAGATATAACAACTGCAGAGTCAGCTCTTTCTTCACTAATTAATTTTTCTACCACAGCATCTATATCGTCAAAACTCTGTAAAGGCGATGTCGCCATCATTCGAACTACAATATCTGGCCTATAGTCCTCATTTTTTTTAAGCCACTCAACCATATGCTTAACATATTCAAACTCTTGAGAATTGTCATTGGCGATATTCTTTGGTCGAAGACAGGGGACATCTGCACCAAAAGAGGTTGCTATATCTGCATATTTCTGAGAATCTGTAGATACAATTAGGCGATTTATGTATTTAGATTTTTTTGCTGCCTCAAGTATCCATCCTACCAAAGGCTTACCAGACAAAAGTTTAATATTTTTATCCGGAACTCCTTTAGAGCCTGATCTAATACCAACAATCCCCATAACCTTCAAATTATTATTTTTCATTATTCTTTAAATCAGTAATTTTTTGATTTATTAGTAGGCCATAAACAAACTCATGAGCAGGTGCAGAAATTCCGTAAAATTTTGCTAATTTTAACACTCCAGCAGTAATTGACTCAAATTCCGACTTTCTTCCTAACCGAACATCTCTCTGCATAGATGCTTGAAGTGAGCAAGGTAGATTATTAATCTGATTCATCACCTTAATAGGATTAATAGATGCACCTTCTCTATTAGCAACCAATGCTCCTTCTTGTACAATTTTTTTCAAAAGTTTGTTCAACTTAACATTAGACCTGATCTCGCCAATATTTTTTTGATATGCTGTAGTCAAAGATGCAATAGCATTTAAACGAACTAACTTATTCCAAATAACTTCTGCTTCACTATTCAGAACAGAAATAGCTATTCCTACAGAATTAACCACAATAGAAAGCTCTTTCAGTGTGGTCTTTAAAATATTAGAATTTGAGGCTATCTCAATTTTTGGCCTTGCTGATGATAAATGACAAACGGTACCCTTTGAATTTCTAACAACTTCAATAGAGCCAATAGTTCCAATCGCCACTCTTGGTCCTAAACTATCTCGGATATTCTCCCCATGCCCCACTCCATTCAGAAGAGGAATAACAGTCCCATTCTTAATACAATCTACATTGATACGCTTAAGAGCATCATTCATGAATGGTGCCTTTATTGAAATGAACAATACATCAACAGATGAATTTAGTACCTCCACTGAATTGGGTTTCGCAATAAAATTTCCATATAATTGACTTTCAAATTCAATACCATGGTTCTGTATTTTAGTGACAGAGTCTTTATTTCCAATACAAATAACGTTATGACCATCTTTCCAGAATAATGCCGCTAAAAATCCCCCAATGGCCCCCGGCCCTAAAATAGCAATACGTAATTTCGTATTTATTTTTGCCATTTATATTTTTCCAAGGCGCTTTCATTTAACTCTGTACCCCAACCTGGTCGGTTAGGTAATTCTAGACAACCATCCCGAATAATAGGGGCATAAGTAAAGAGTTCATCTCTCCATGGTACATCATCAACATCGATTTCTGCTAATCTCAAATTTGGCACAAGAGAGCAAAGTTGCATACTAATGAAGGTGGATAGGTGTCCATTATAATTATGAGGACATATATTCATTTCATACAAATCGGCCATATCGGCAATCTTTTTAGACTCTAAAAACCCATTCCAAATTACATCAATCGAAGCAATATCCATCGCATGTTTCTCGAAATACGTTCGATATTGGCGCAATCCGTACAAATTTTCACAAGATGTAATTGGAGTTGACACAGAGTCTCTAATGTGACGAAGGGCATCTGGATTGTAAGAGTCAATCTCAAGCCACATAAGGTCATACTGTTCAAGCATATGACCCACCTTAATATATCCCTCGGTCTTAAAATTGAAATTAAGATCGATAGCTATATCAATTTCATCGCCAACACTTTCACGCAACGTACCTATCCACATATCAATCTTAGAAAGAATCTTACGATCTGCATTTAATTCTGGACCACCTGGACTCTTAAAAAAACCTGGCATATATATAAGGATTAGCATCAAGCACTGCTATATTTGTCTTGATAGCCTTAAAACCAGACTTGCGGATCTCTTGACCAAACATACTTATATCATCATATGAGCTAATTTGTGGTTTTTTAATGACATCCCAAGCTCGAACTCTTGATGTTCCACAATGAGACCAATATAGTGGTATATGTTTACGAACTGCACCACCAAACAGGTCATATACAGGGACATTTAACGCTTTAGATTTTATGTCCCATAGGGCGTTCTCAATCCCACCTATCGCTTTTTGCACGACAGATCCAGGACTCTGCCTTGTTCGGGAAAACATTTCCCAGTACAGCTTCCCAATATTTCTGGGATCTTGACCAATTAGAAGAGATGACAAATCTTCAATAACGCCAGATATTCCTCGTGGTGATCCGTGTGAATCTGTGCATTCACTCCAACCAATAAGTCCAGAGTCTGTTGTTATTTTCACAAATGACCAAGGTCTCCACCCTGCATCCACATGAAACGTTTTTATATTAATAATCTTCACAACTTAAATTTAATCATAATTTTCCTAAAAATAGCTGTACAAGAGCTATATATTGATTAGCACTAAGGTCTGTTAATTTTTTATGAAGAGCCCATCAACTCACTCTACTGAATTTCGAACAATATTCACCATTTAAAAAATATTACTATTTTGTTCTTATTTTATCTGTAATTATTTTGTGTGTATTAGCGTCTATTAAAATATTTGATATTATATGAATCAAAATTTAATTACCTAAATATAACGTCACTTTCCTTTACTGATGATAGCCCGCCCTTAGTAGGTGACCCATATACGTCTTCAACCCTCACTCTATCATTAAAAAATGGTGTTGAGGCTTCAACAATAATACAATCACTTAAAGCCTCTTCTTGATGCACTGATTTAGGTGGAAAATGAAAAGAGTCACTAGTACGCAAAAAAATTTCACTCAACACCCCGTCCCCCTTATCAAACCTGATTAACATTTCACCAGAAAAAATATACCCACATTCATTTTTCTTATGGTGGTATTGTAACCCACCTTTTTTTCCTTTCTTTACTGTCAAAATCTTTAAAGAAAGAACTCCGGGTATCAAAGCTACCAGTTTTTCCTCGCCCCAGTCTCTTTCTTCATTGTTCGCTCTCTTTATTTGTTATATGGTATTTGTAGAACAAATCACAAACCTCTCGTACAGCACCATACCCACCTACTAAAATTACTGCTTTCATAAAAAATACTACCTTTTAATTAACATTATTGCCATAATTCATTACCGAAAATTATCGATACTTCTTATTAAATAATTCTGGAAAACTTCCTCGTTTGGCTGAAACTATTAATTCAAGTCCAAATCTAAAATTCTTATTCTCCATTGTATCGCCAAATAATCTAAATTTAAACTTAGTGAACAAAATAAATAAACTCCTCAAAATATTTCCAAAACGTTGTTTGATTGTTGGCTTGTTTACAGAGAAATTATGTAAAGAAACATCATCAAATCCACATATAGTTAATATAGCACCTAAATTTGACGAACTAAATCCGAACTCATGGCCTGGAGTAATATAGAGATTTGTCAGGGCAAGTGGCCCCTCCATATTCGGCGTCCTTAATAATAGTATGCCATTTTTGTTTAATGATGCATATAAGGCATCTACTATATACAGCAAAGAATGCTTAGGAATGTGCTCAATAACATGTGAAAGATGTATGAAGTCGTATTTATTATTATTTGTAGATAAAAAATCACCAATATTATCGTCAATATCAAAGACAGATTTTATTGATTTAGCAACTTTACAAACCTCTGTCATTTTTTCCTTGCCATTAAACTCAGCACCATAAATATTTGTATATCCAAGTTTAATACATGCAGCCATAAACCAGCCATTTCCAAAACCAATGTCTAATATTTTGGCGTTTTTATTTTTAGGCAACAAATGCTCATAATGATAAGATGCATTCTCTGCATTAACATCATTAATAAAACTATCGTATGATATATGTAATTCTGGATTTTTATCTCTATAAGTTGATGAATCTATAGATCTTAATTCCATTCTCCTATAGACTTCTTTAATAAACTTATTTGCTTCCATTTTTATACTCCTAAACTAAAAATATTTTATTGACTGATAATGCCTGAAACTAGATTCCTATATAGGTATTTTATTTAGCATGATAACCTGGTGAGCTACCCAATATTGAATATAGACTATCATATGCAGACACACCTTCCTCCAAAGAATAATACCTATGTGCAACATCAATACATCTTTCTTTAAGTTCATTATCGGACATAAGACCAAGTAAATCGATAATACCTCTAGTATGCTCACTCTTAGAAAAGTCTTTTAGCACTATACCAATATTTTCACCTTGAACTACTGATGCAGTATCACCAATGCCAAAATTAATAAGGCAAGGTTTCCCACACCCAAGAAATTCAGCCAACTTAGTGGGAGAGCTTGATCTTTTTGAGAATGATGGTTTAATATAAAATATTCCTGCATCCATTCTATTAATTTCTATTGGCACTTCATTGTAATCAACTGACTTTAATTCAACATGTTTGCTGTCTATATTTTTACTAACTAATATGTTTTTAATATACTCATGTTGGCCTACGTTAATAATAAGTAATTTGGCATGTTTTTTATACTTCATAAGTGCAATAAAGCTCTCCAATACCTCGTCAAATAGATAAAAAGTACCAACAGATCCAACATACCCAAGTAAAAAAGAATTGCTTTTGTCACAATTATTACCAATACTTGGTTTGAAAATTTTTAAATTTGCACATGTAGGGATAACCTGAATCAATTTATCACTAGCATTCATGCATGGTAGTGACTCCACATCGCTCTTTCCAGCCTCGGTTAATGTAACAACTAAACTTGCATTGGCCAAAATTTTACATTCAATATACTTAATAGCTTTATATAAAAAAGAATTTTTTTTCCATGCGCCTCCATCAATTTTTTCATCGGCCCAAAAACCACGCATGTCAAAGATGTAATCTATGGCAGTTATTTTATTAATAATTAAAGAAATAATAGAGGGCACATAACTTCTTGAATGGATAAAATCAATTTTGTGCTTTTTAATAAGTCTTGTTGCAACTATAACTCCATATACGATATCATAAATAGTAGCTACCAAACTTGGCTTTTTATGATATGTTAATTTATGCCATAAGACACCATTCAAAAACACCTCCTCCTCTAATCTCGCTAGTTTTTTTTTATCCTTCAATGCGTGATTTTTTTCATAACTTATAATTATGATTTTATGTTTTTTACTTAATAATTTCTGATATTGCCATACCTGAGACATTCCTAGAGGGTCAAGCAAGCCGTCATAAGTTATATACAATACGGTAGACATAAACTTCTTTATTTTGTATACTTTTTGCGGTCATCATATGTAAGTCTGGCCTCTCCGTATGAAGTCGGCTCTCCAGTTACATTGTCCTTCCACCAAAGGCCATTCTCTACCCACCAAACTCTAGGATCCCTGAATGTGTTAGCAATTTCATCAAATTCTGATTCACTCATATTTACATACTCCAACCATCTATTTAGATCCCTATACGGCTTAACATGATCATATTTTTTTACCAATTCCACACCTTCTTCTCTTGTTAAATATCCTAATCGAATGTCTTTGGATGCATGGTCAGAGCAACGACCATAGCCAAATTTAATCCACTTCATATAATCATGAATTCCATTTTCATGCATATCATCCAAATTAGAAATCCTTCTATAAGTCCTCTCAAATGGCTCCCTTGATGACTCCCAATCATATTTATCCATAATAATTTTTGTTTGCTTATTTGCATCCCAAGGAAAGTAATTCCCTAAATAAACGCCTCTTAAATTATTATTTGAGAAATCCTCGTCTGAAGGCATCTTGCACCACTTTAAGCTATCTTCTGTCAGCCCTTCTTTACCTATCATATCTTTTCTAGTAAAGCCTCTCATATCATGCTCGAGTACTGTTCTTTTATTATATTCAACATAGTCATCCGGGGAAAACATACCTGAAATATCCCAGGCTATCTCACCCCATACAAAAATTGGAACTTGAAATTTAATAGCTATTTGTGCAGGCAAAATTTTAATTCCGGCATGATTATGCCAATTCATATCGCCCATCATCTTAAAACACACCTTATTTATTTTTTTTAAATCAGACACTCCTGGATGAAATATATAATGATCGGCATTAAAAACCTCCGACATTCGATCAAGATTCTTCTGCCCTTCTGGCAAATAATTATTTCCGTGATATGTGACAAGTAATGGATTAAAGCCAAGCTCTTTCACTTGGTGAACTTGCCAATAGCTATCCTTACCTCCACCAACCGGTATGATGCAGTCATAATCACCTTTGATGTTTTTTCTGCCGCTTTCCAATAAATTAACAAACTTAAGCTTTCTCTCTTTCCACTCTTCGTCAGATACTTCAACTATATCCTCTGAGGCTCTGCATGCTGAACAAATACCCTCATCATCTATATCTAAATTAACTCCAATTGATGGATACACACATTTCTTACAAAAATAAACTTTATTCATTCTAGCTATCTCCTGCTTCAAATATGGTCTCCAAATTAGGCTGCCTTACATTGAAAGAATTATTATATAGAAAACTATTAATATTAAAATAACTGTTCTCAGTATATTGAAATATATTTGCTGCCGCAACAGCATTAGGCCTGGATTCATTTATACACGTAGAGAAATGCTCTGGCTTTCCGGCACCGCCCAAAGCAATTACTGGTATAGATACAGACTTGACAACTGAACTGACTAATTTGGTATCGTAACCATTACCAACTCCATCATTATCAATAGAATTTATTAAGATTTCTCCAGCTCCATAATCTTGCATTTTTCGTGCAAAATCAACAGGTGATACTCCGGTAGGATCTCTTCCATAATTCTTATAAACTTCCCATGAATCATCTTTAACTTTTGCATCTATTGACACAACAATACACTGTGACCCAAAAATCTTAGCACACTTGTTTATAAAATCCGGCTCTTGTATAGCCTGTGTATTTATCACCACTTTATCTGCGCCTGCAGCAAGTCTAGTCTCAACATCGGCAACTGTTCTCACTCCTCCGCCAACTGTTAATGGCATAAAAGAATTGTTAGACACTTCCTCTATAATATCAACAATAGAATTATTGTTATTAAAGTTTAAGTCATCTCTATTAAGACAATAATTACCATCCCTGCTAATATCTAAAAAAACCAACTCATCAGCAAACCAATTACTCAGCCTGCTTACTATTACTGAAGGAGTGCCTAAAATTTGATGCCTCTTAAACCTTTTGCTTTGAACCACTCTGCCATTCTTAAGCAAAATAACCGGTATTAATCTAATCTTTGGCATTATCGATATTATAAATGTGAAAAATTTGTCAGCAACTTTAATCCATTTTTCTGACTCTTCTCAGGATGAAATTGCACTCCATAAGCATTTTCGAACTCAATCGATGAAACTATATCACCTCCATGACTAGTAACACTCGACACTAAAGAAGCATTGTTAACGTCTACACAATAACTATGCACAAAATAAAAATCAGCGTTATCGTCAATTCCATCAAACAAATGGCTCTTCTTTGTGATGTGCACATTGCTCCACCCAATATGTGGAATGCTAATATCCTTGGATTCTTTAATAATATTTGTAGATCCTTTTATAATGCCAAGCCCATTGTGCATTCCATACTCTGTACCAAAGTCCGTTAATATTTGCATACCAACACAAATACCTAGAAAATTTCTTTTATTGCTGAGCACCTCATGCCTAATAGCATCAAGTAAACCCATACGACCTAATCTTTCCATGCAATCTCCGTACGTCCCAACACCTGGTAAGATTACATTTCCAGCCTTGCAAAAGTCTTCTGCTTTAGTTATTTCGATTCGATCTATACTTAAATAATCCAAAGCATTACATACCGATTTGTAATTGCCAGACCCATAATTAATAACACCAATTTTTTTCGACATGCTAACTATTGATACGCTACACAATAAAATCCCATTTAAGGGGTTGCCCTTTTTGGATTTTTCTATTTACTGATTTTCCAATAACACTATCAAAATGTTTTGGCATAATGCCATAACCTGGTCTAACTCTCCTTATATTTTCTCTAGTAATAACATCTCCAGGACTCATACCTTTAACAACATAAATGGAGCGCCTATATTTGATATTATCCAACTCTGCATCCTTTATTCTATAGTCAGCCTTCCCTAACGCCTTCCATGCGTCTTTTGAGAGCTTACAAAGATCGGATAACTCGTTTGGCTCTATGGAAAAATCACTATCCGGCCCTTTGTCCGTACGATCTAAAGTAAAGTGTTTTTCAATTATTGAAGCTCCTAATGCAACACTAGTAACTGATGCTATTACCCCCATAGTATGATCTGACAAACCAACAGTTAAATTGAACTTATTACGCAAATCTTCTATAACTTTTAAATTTGATTGCTCTAACGGTGCAGGATAGCTACTTATACAGTGTAATAACGTAATATCTGTACACCCGCTATCAGTTGCAGCTTTAACAGCCTCTGATATTTCTTTTAAATTTGCCATTCCAGTAGAAATTATAATGGGTTTGCCGGTTTTAGCGACATAACGAATTAATGGAATATCTATAATTTCAAAAGAAGCAATTTTATAAGCAGGAGTATTTAATTCCTCGAGAAGGTCAACTGCAGATTCATCAAATGGAGAGCTAAAACACGTTATCCCAATTTCATTTGCATAGTTAAATATTTCCTTATGCCACTCATACGGAGTTTCTGCCCACTTATATAAACTATAAAGACTCCTCCCTTTCCATAGCCCGCTATCAATAATAAAATCACTATTATCACAATCTAACGTCATAGTATCAGCAGTATAAGTTTGAATCTTTACAGCATCAGCTCCGGCATCCTTTGCAGCTTTAATAGTTTCAAGTGCTCTGTCAATACTTCCATTATGATTAGCAGATAACTCTGCTACTATGTACGGAGGGAATTTTCTTCCTATCTCTCTACCATCTATTTTCATATAGTTACTCTCCAATTCCTCCATCAACATTAATAACAGAAGATGTTACATAATCAGATTTTATTATAAAATTTATAGCATTAAATACATCAGAGATACTACCGTATTTTTTTGACGGTATCTTATCAAGAATTTTATTTTTTTGCCTATCTGGTAGTTTATTAAACATACCAGTATCAAATGTTCCCAAAACCAATACATTCGATGTTATATTAAATTTTGCATACTCTTTTGCAAGAACTGCTGACATTCCCATTAGTGCTGATTTACTAGCAGAGTAAGACACAGTGCCAATATCTCCTGCCACACCACCACGAGATGATACGTGAATGATTCTACCCCACCCCTCTTGCATCATAAGTGGTAAAACAGCTTTTGTTATAATAAAATTACCACGTAAATTAACATTCATAGTAGCATCCCAATCAGAGACTTCATAATTTACTGTTAATCCATCAATTTTTACAGCTGCAAAATGAATTATGGTTATATTATTTAACTTATGCCTCCATTTTTCAATGAATAATTCAACCTGTGATAAATCTGTAATATCTAGCCGCTCGTAAACAACTTTTTCATTTATGAAATTGCTCGGTTTATTCGAATTATATAAGGCAATAACAACATCAATATCTGTCAAATATTGTAAAATTTCTTTACCTATCCCACCTGAAGATCCAGTTAAGATAATCATACGTCTAAGGCCATTGAATCAAACACCCGCCCCAGGAATATCCAACCCCAAAGCCAACCAACATAATCAAATCACCTGTATTAATTCTCCCTTGTTGTATAGCGTCACTCAACGCAATTGGAATTGTAGCTGAAACCGTATTTCCAATATTTTCAAAATTCATGAATACCTTTTCTTCTGGCAAATCAAGGCGGCGAATAATACTATCAATAACTAATTTACTGGCCTGATGAAATATAAACAAATCAATATCTTCAATTTTTTTATTTGACTTAATTAATAATGAATTTACTGCTTTGGGAACCATATCCATGGTAAACATAAAAACATCTGCACCACTCATAAATAGTTTATTGGTCTGGCTTTTATTTGAATTTATTCTTGCTCCACTTGATGGAACAATTAATTTATCATACCCAGACCCATCGGTGCCCAATTCAAATGGCCCTATCGAGTCTACCTCTGAAATACTTATATGTGTAGCAGCCGCTGCATCACTAAATAAAGGTCTGCAAGTTCTATCGTGTTTATCAATATATTTAGTGTATGTATCACTACAAACCAATATCCCTTGTTTGGCCAAACCTGAACTTATCAATGAACTGGAAACAGCAAGGCCATAAACAAACCCAGAACATCCTAAATTAATATCAAAGGCAATACAAGACTCTACTCCTAAGCGATCTTGCAGAATACATGCAGACGTTGGCAAGGCATAATCAGGAGATTGTGTTACAAGAATAATAAAATCTATATCTTCGGTATTTAAACCAGAATTAATTAATTTTTTACAAGATTCTTCAGCAAGATCTGTTGCTGTTTGTTCATTAGATGATATTCTTCTGCTGACTATCCCTGTTTTCTTTACAATATCATCAATTCTCCAATCTGGATTATCCGCTTTTAAATCTGTATTACTTTCTTTCTTTTCTGGAAAAAAATACTCTATCCTTTTGATACATACATGCATATAAGTTATTTAAGGTGATACATACTAATGAAAACTGATGTTATATTAAACTATTATCTTCCAAAATTTTAAATATTGATTTTACGGAACTTGCAGCTGCCATTTCTTTAATCCCGGCAAGTTGTCCATTAAATTTTCTATCAAGAGAGACCAGAATAGAAAGATGACCGAGTGAATCCCACTCCTCTAGATTTTCCGTAGAACTATCCATTGTAACTTTTTCTTTTTTAATTTCTAATGATTTGGCAATTATCTCTAACACCTCGTTATTAATTTTACTCATAATTAAACCCACTATTTAAAATTATAGAAGATTTATCATCATACCGTATTATATTGCCATTCTTAACATTATTTTTACGGCGCATATCAATAGTGACGAGGCATTCACGCTTAAAACCTACACAGCATAAATTAAATATCTTTAGAACAATTTAACACAGAATGTCTAAATAATTAGAATGTATGCACTCTTTTAATTTGATAGTAAAGTTTAAAGGAATGGATAAAAGTATGTTTAATTTACACTTAAAAGAATGCGAATTTAGATTCAATAATCGCAAGCAAAATCTTTACAAAATTTTGCTTGCGATTTTTAGAAAAGAGTTGCTTGTGTTGTCATGACCCTAAATTATTATTAACAATCTAAGATGCCTAATCCCTCGAGTATCGCACTTCTTTTAATATTCCATTTGTTAAAAAAAAGAGAGAATATAACCACGTCTTCATAAGAACTATGTCTATACACATGCTGCTTTAAAATACCTTCATCAGTAAAGCCCATTTTATAATGTAAAAATCTAATTCTATTTGATATCAAGGCTTGTCCCCAAATTTTTCTTACTTTGTGAAAGTAAAACATTCGGTCAATTGCAGATATCTCCAATAGGGTGCCAATACCTAAATTTACATTACTTTCTCCAATATACATTCCCCATGTGCATGTCTTATCTTTAGGGTTTATGTCTTGAATATATATACAACCTATAGGATTATTATCATATTCAACAACTAGATTTTCACATGATTTATTATTGGAAACCTTATCAAACCATTTAAGATGTTCATCTATAGTTATTAATTTATCAGACAGCATGAATTGACGAACACTTTCTGAGTTTCTCCAATTTAATACCATAGTCAGATCATCCTTTGCAAGAGGCCTAAGTTTTACTCTAGATAAAGAAAAAGTATTATTTAACATATAGATAAAATTTTGTTGTGGTTAAAGCAATTCTGAATGCTTTTTTAATATAAAGTCAGATAAAATACTTGTTCCGTTTCCAGAACAAACCTGCATACAGTTTTTAGACCATATATCGTAATTATTGCAATATATAACTTCTTTAACAGCACTAGCAATATCATCTATGCCAACTATATCAGCGCTTCCAATTAATTTAATCAATCCTTTTTGATGTAAATTTTGATTCGAAATTTGCTGATTATCTGCTATAGTTACTACTATAGTAGGCAATCCAAGACATAAGCGCTCCCAATTAGTTGACCCGCCTGCACCAATTGCCAAATCAGCTTTCTTAATAAGTGTCGCCAGAGTTGGAACATCAGAATATATATTAGCCCCAGTCAATTTAGACACTTTATTTAGAACCTCTATATAATTAGGACTCTTTTTGGAAATCACCACCTCTATAGATTTAAAAGTTGCGCCAATTTTTTCCAAAACTGACAGTGTCATACTAGTCAGATTTTGTAAGTCTAAGCTGCTAAAAAATATCAATATATTCTCAATTGGTAAGCTTCTAGCTTTTATCTTTTTATGAAAATTATAATAATCAGATCCTAAAATTGCATACTGTGGGCCAAACAATTTAATACATTTTTCTGGTGTTTTGTCTTTGTACCTTTCTTGCATATTGTTAAATAAATTTTGATCTAATAATATATCGCAATCATGTGTACGATTAGCCAGATCATCTATAACCATTATATTTTCAACATAAAATCTAAGTTTTTTTTCCCAAATACTGTCCAATGCATAATGGTCTATTATCAACCAATTAATTTTTTGATTTTTAACTATTTTTATTGTCTCTTCAGCATCTATTTCTTGCGTTACCCCCAGCCATTTTTCATAATTTTCTAAATTATTTTGCAGGACATTTTGCAATGGCATAGATGTAAGATCAAACCCTTTGTCTATTATTAACTCGTTTAAATTACTTTTATGTTCTCTAGTGATAAAACTGATTTTTTCACAATTACTATGCAACTCTTTTGCCAAAGTCAAACAACGCATAACATGCCCTGAGCCGATCTGTTGAGATGCGTCGGTTCGAAAAACTATATTCATAATACATTTAACTTCTGTAAAGCTATATACATCGCTTCTGCCCTTATCCAGTCTTCTTGTGTATCTATATCTTGAACTTGATATCTTGGCAAAATATAAGGAATAGAGCGTACCGAAAAAACTGGCTTATTTTCAATCCATGCAGATGCTTTTCCCCAGTAAAACTGTCCTGCATCATGATAAGCCTCTTCCAAATCTTGTGTGCGTTTATTGAACATATCAATTTGAAACATTTCACAACGATTTTCTGCTGTTATTTTAATTGATCGCTGAATTGGGAACGGATAACTAGTTACAGAAAAACAATAATCTACGTCTTTTAGCTCTATCTGTCTTAAGCTACTTTGCAAATCTTCTACTTGTATAAATGGTGCAGTAGCATAAATACAACAAACCAAATCAGGCTTTTTATTTTGCTCTTGCAACCACGTAATTGCATGCGCAATTACTGATGTCGTATCTGCATAATCATTTGAAATATATGACGGTCTAATAAACGGAATTTCTGCCCCATATTGCCTTGCAATATCAGCAATTTCTTTATCATCTGTAGAAACTATAACTCTATCAAAGCACCCACTTTGCAATGCAGTCTCAATAGAATATGCAATAATTGGCTTACCATTAAACTCTTTAATATTTTTTCTCAGAATCCTCTTGCTTCCACCACGTGCTGGAATTATGCATATTTTCATTGTAAAATTTCTGTCAAGGCCTCAACAACTTTATCATGTTCATTCATAGTCATATCGTAGAATAAAGGGATGCTAATCACACGGTTATAATAATTCTCCGCATTAGGATAGTCGCCAGTTTTAAATCCTAAAGACTTATAATATGGTTGCAAATGTATTGGAATATAATGCACATTTACACCTATGCCTTTATTTCTTAATTCATTGAAAATTTTTTCACGTCCTTTTCCAGTTTTCTCCAACTCTATTAGCACAGGATACAAATGCAGTGCAGAATAAGCGTCTTGGCTTTGATAAGGCAACACTATAGGTAAGTCCTTCAAGAGAGTGTCATACCTTTTTTGAAGAGAGTGTCTTTTATCAATAAATTCATCAAGGCGATTAATTTGACTCGAGCCTAAGGCCGCTTGCAGTTCTGTCATTCGATAATTAAAACCTAATCCTATCTGTTGATAATACCAGTCACCCTCTGATACCTTCGACATTAATTTTTGATCACGAGTAATTCCATGACTACGGTACAGACTCATTTTTTTAGCTATACTCGCATTATTTGTTGTTGCCAAACCACCTTCAGCGGTTGTAATTATTTTAACTGGATGAAAACTAAAAACTGTAATATCAGAATACTGACAACTACCAATATATTTATCCAAATATTTACCGCCAATTGCATGTGAGGCATCTTCAATAATATAAAATCCATACTCTTGACTAAGCGAATAAATCTTTTTCATGTCACATGACTGTCCAGCAAAATGAACTGGTATTACAATTTTTGGAAGTTTGTTTTTTTGCTTAGCTAGAATTAATTTGCTTTCTAATTCTTTAGTGGATAAGTTGTAAGTTTGTTGATCAATATCAACAAACTCAACCTCTGCACCACAATACAGCCCACAATTAGCAGATGCAACAAAAGAGTTTGGACTTGTCCAAAGTAAATCACCCTTTCCAAGGCCTAACGCTAAACACGCGATGTGTAATGCTGAAGTAGCGCTATTAACTGCAATACCATAATCAACGCCGCAATAATTTGCAACGACTTTTTCAAATAAAGGTACTTGTGGCCCTTGTGTTAAAAAATCCGATTGTAAGACACTAATAACTGAATTAATATCGTCCTGACTAATACTTTGTTTACCATAGGGTATCAATTTTAAATATTTCCTATTTTATTGTAATTTTTCTCTATCCATTTTTGCAACGTCTCAATTGTCATCCACTCTTTATTATTATTAGAACAATATGTAAATTCTGGATCAACCTTTTTACCACTTCCAATCCTTACAGGATCTGCACTCCAATTATTTATAGAAGGAAGTATCTTAAAATAATCATCATACTCATATGTATACAATACATCTTCTGTTCCAATCATTTGTTCATGTAGTTTTTCTCCAGGACGTATACCAACCTCTTCTTGCTTTGCCTTTTTAGAAACTGCTAAAGCTATATCTGTAACTTTCATGGAAGGAATCTTTTTTACATATACCTCACCCCCTTCCATATCATTGAAAGCATGCCAAACTAACTCAACCCCTTCCTCTAATAAAATCATAAAGCGTGTCATTCTATTATCTGTAATTGGAAGCACACCACTATCAGAAATTGATATAAAAAAAGGAATAACCGAGCCTCGTGAACCCATAACATTACCATATCTAACAACAGAAAAACGAGTTTTACACTCTCCAGAATAAGAATTACCTGCAACAAATAGTTTGTCCGACGCTAGCTTAGTAGCTCCATATAAATTTGATGGACTGCTGGCTTTATCCGTAGAAAGTGCAACCACTCTTTTAACTCCTCTATCTATACAAGCATCAATTAAATTCATTGCTCCATTAATATTAGTCTTCACACACTCAAAAGGATTGTATTCAGCAGTAGGAACAATTTTAGTAGCTGCTGCATGAACCACATAATCAATACCATCAAGGGCGCGACTCAATCTATCTTTATCCCTAACATCGCCAATAAAAAACCTAACACGACTATCATCTTTAAAAAGTTTGGCCATCTCCCATTGTTTCATTTCATCACGAGAATATACAACTAATCTCTTAGGGTTATATTTTTCAAGCGTCATTGGAATAAAGGCATGTCCAAATGAACCAGTGCCGCCAGTGATAAGTATTGATGAATTTTTTAACAATTAGATTCTCCCATAATAAACATTTTTTACTTTTTTACTAAATAATATACTTAAACTTTAAACAAAACTAGGCTAATCAATTATTTAATTCTTGCGTTATTTTCTTATTATTACAGCATTGTGCTCATATAATAGCTTCTATATAAAAAAATTACATATCAAAAGACATTTATAACAATATTAAATTGATACTTGTTAACATTTATCTCTTCAAAATTATCCTTCCAACTGGTTAACAATATAGTCTGCAAAAGAGAAAGAACTAGTAAATGCAGGTGAAATCGAATTTAAGATATGTGTACTATTTTTTGTTGTCTCAATTATGTAATCCATTTCTATTTCTTTTGTTTTGATGTTGATTAACTGTGGCCGTATCCCGACTTTATTACTTGGTACTAAATCATTAGTATTTATTTCTGGCACTAATTTTTGTGCTGATTTTAAAAACCATGGTTTTAGGTATTTTCTAATCTCTGTATGCACGAGCTGTCGAAAGTTACTCTTATTTTTTAAGTACATGCTAATCAACTCAGAGCCTATTTTAACCCCCTCACCCGGCTCTATTCCTTGCAAAATTCCATAATTTTCACGCCCGAAGGCAGGAATTGCTGTTGGCCCTACATAAACATCACCACTAATAACCCTGGTTAGATGCACCCCAAGAAATGGAAGATTAGTATCTGGAACAGGGTACACACTACTATTTACTAGATGATTGCTCTCTGGCCTTAACTTATAATAAATCCCCTTGAATGGAATCATTGTGTAATCAAGCCCTGTACCAAATAATTTTGCAACTCTATCTGCATTAGCACCGGCACAATTGTAGAGATAACCATAGGATATTTTTCCTTTTGGTGTTATGACTGTTTTCTCCTGCTCATTCTGTTTTAACAATGGTGAGTTTAATTCAAACCTAACTCCTTTCTCTTGTAAGAGTGAGTATAGTTTCCTTACTATAGCCTTGCTATCAATAACCGCAGTATTTGGACTAAAGATTCCTGTTTGATAAGGGGCTGCATAAGGCTCAATTTTTTTGATCTCTTGCTCATCTAAACGTTCTGCTTTTATATCATTATCTTTAGCATTTTTTAGAAGTCGATCAATTATAGGTAAATCTCTTTCAGATGTCGCAATAATAACTTTTCCGGACTTGTTACAATCAATACCATATTCTTTAGCGAACTCTTGCATTTTTTTTGCGCCAGATGAGCACACCTTGGCTTTGAGTGTATTACTACCATAGTAAATCCCAGAATGGAGAACACCACTATTGCGGCCGCTGGCATGCAACCCAACTGCCGGCTCTTTTTCTATAACAACAATGCTTGCAGACTTGTATTTTTTTCTTAATTCCCAAGCTATAGTAAGGCCAATAATTCCACCGCCAACAATTAGATAATCACAAGATGAATTCACCTCTAGCTATACATTTCCATAGCGACTATTTTTAATCATGGTGTAACCCTTGAGCAACTCACCAATACCTCGATCTAGTGAAAATTCAGTTTTAAAACCAGTTGATTCAATTTTTTCATTTGATACGATATAATTTCTTTGGTCAGGATCCTTGCCAATTTGCTCATCAATAAAGATAAAGTCTGGCACTTGTTTTTGAATGTGCTCACAAAGCTCTTTCTTAGAAACATTGGCGTTTGATAAGCCAACATTATAAATCTCACCTTTCATTGCGTCATGGTTATTAAGTGCATGTTGAAAAACACGAGAAACATCACGAACATGAATATAATTTCTCTTAAAGTGGCTTTCGAAAAGCACAACAAATCGATCATTCACAGCTCTATAGGTAAAATCATTCACTAATAAATCAATACGCATACGTGGAGACATGCCAAATACTGTTGCTAAACGAAAACTTATAGCGCTAGGATGCTGCATTAATTCTTTTTCAATTTCTACCTTTTCAATCGCATATTGTGAAATTGGTCGTAATGGTGATTCTTCATTGCAATAATTATCCTTGTCTCCAGTACCATAAGCACTATTAGTAGTAGGCATAAGCACTATTTGATCCTTAGATAAAAGCTTCAACATTAATTCAATTGCATCATGATTAATAGTAGTAGCTCCTATTGGATCTAAGCTACATAATGGAGCGCCAACAAGTGCAGCCAAAGGAATAATTACATCTGCCTCTTTCATTAATACCGACATAGTATCTTTTTGACGAATATCACCCTTTACAACAGTAAAATTTGGATGGTAACAACAATGATTAAGACTATTCTGTTTAAACATAAAGTTATCCAAAACAGTTACTTTATGGCCTGCTAAAAGCAAATCTGGAACCATAGTTGAGCCTAAATAACCGGCACCACCAGTAACTAAAATATTGTATGACATTTTTTCTCCTTTATTTATTTTTTAAAAAAAATCCAACCAGATTACAAAATTAAAGTGTAATATGGAATATTATAATTTTTAGTATTTTACTATGCTTTTACTCACAGTATAAGCGACCATTTTGTTTAATTAGACAAAATATCTATTGCCTGATAATAATCTTCTGGCACGCCTATATCAATAAATTTTCCCTTGCATTCTTGACCATATAATACCCCTCCATTAGAAATAAAATTTAATAACAACTCATCCTCTAATGACGCCTTATCTCCAGCCTTGAAAGCTAATGAACCCAACACCGAGGGCTCTATCAAATAAACCCCTCCATTAGCTAAACCGCTTGATTCCTTTGACTCAGACTTCAACGATAATATTTCACCATTCGGACTCACGTCCATACCCATGTAACGCTCAAACTGATTAGTTCTAAAGAGTGAAAACGTCCAATCAGATCTACACTCTAAATGAAACTCATACAAATTATCAAGGTCTACTTCTATAAACGTATCGCCATTAAGCACAAGAAAGGCCTCAGTTAATCCTTTTTCGGCCAATAATAAACCACCTCCTGTACCAAGTGGTTCGTGCTCTATTGCGTATTCAATAGGAATACCTTTGTATGTATTGCCGAAATGCTCAATAATGAAATCTTTTAGATATCCTACAGATAAAATAAATTTACTGACTCCCTGTTTAATCCAGTAATCCATTTGATACTCAAGAAAAGGACGACCATGAATAGGTGCCATTGACTTAGGTAAAGTTGACACAACATCTCTGAGGCGTGTGCCTAGACCGCCGGCCAGAATAATTGCAACCATAATAGAGTTATTATAACTTCTTAATCCACCAATCTGGTAATTCAACTTGCAGAGTTAATGAATTCTCAATAATATATTTTGTTACCGCCATCACCACCCCATCATGATCTCTTGCATAACCATTATAAAAATCGTGTCCACCTATTACTCCTCCTTTGCAAACTTTGTCAAAATAAGACTCAATATCTAATTGAACATACTCTTCTTGATGATTACCATCAATATAAACAAAATCAAGATTATCAGGAATATAGTTAGCAGCCTTATCTGAAAATTCTTCGATCCAAATTATTTTATCTTTATACTTCTTCAGCTTATTATAAGCAACTTCTTTTGCATTATTTATTGTTGGTAAATCATTGCCATAATGTTTAATTGCCTCTAAATTATCGTCATACATAACATATGGGTCAACTAAGTACAGATTTTTTATATCTAGATTCTCTAATAAACTTAAAGCATGGTCGCCCTCGAAAACCCCTATTTCAACACCAACAATACCCTTCTTTCCGTTTAAGGCAAGTCTCTCAAATGGTCTTGGCATTACCCTATGCTTTAAATCACTCAATATATCAATAATGTCTTGCTCTGCTAAGCTATTCGATAATTTTTTCATAATGTCACTCCTAAAAAGTGTGTTAAAAATACGTTAAACAAAAAGTCTTTATTGTACTGAGTTTAATATGCTGCAAATATCGTCAATTTCTTTATCCTTTAAATCAGGGAAATTGCCAATATAAAATCCATAAAAATGAATGTGTTCAGTTTCTGGAAAATTTTTCCAGTGATCAGTAGGCACTATACCTTTAAGATACGGTTGACGAGTTTGATTTCCACCGCCTGCGCTGCCACGCCTAAACTCAAGCCCAGATTCTCTCATCTTATCCATTAACCTTTTAACAAACTCATCGTCGGGGTTATTTAATATAAGATTAAAAGCGTAATTACTTGAGCCCTCTAATTTAAAATCTGTACGGTATTTATCAGGATCGATCTGCTTGAGAAATCTATTAAAATTATCAGTACGGCGTTGAATATTTTCATCTAGGCGCTTAAGTTGACTTAAACCCATAATTCCGCCAATTTCGGTATTACGAACATTATATGCAGGAAATGAAAAAATAAAGTCTGGATGTAAGTCTGGATTTTCTTTGTAATAGGCTTCTTTTGTAGCCTCGTCGTTTGCCTCGCGTACCATACCGTGTGACCGTAACATTCTAGCCTGTTGATATATTTCAAGATCATTAGTACAAATCATCCCACCCTCAATAGTGCTCATATGATGAGCATAAAAGAATGAAAAATTAGATATTAAACCAAAACTGCCAACTTTTTGGCCATTGTGGGTGGCGCCATGAGATTCGCATACATCTTCAATCAATGGAATGTCTTTTCTTTCAAGCTCAAAAATTAACTCATCTGTCAATCCGTCAAAACCTTGAGCATGTGTCAAAAAAACTGCTCGTGTTTTATCGGTAATTTTTGACAATAATTGATCAGCATCCATTGCCAATGATTGTGGATTTATATCAACAAATACTGGTGTAAATCCGTTTTGCAAAACTGATGAAATATCTGAAATCCAAGTAAGAGTTGGTACAATCACTTCGCCGCCTTCTGGATAACGAATTTTAAGTATTGCCATGGTCAATAAATTTGCTGATGCTCCAGAATTAACAAACACACTGTATTTTACCCCTAGCCATTCAGACCATTTTTCTTCAAATGCACGAACATTGACACCATTGGTTAAAATCGGGTCGTCCTGTTTTAGATGCTCAATAATTGCATCTAAATCATCACGCAAAATATTATTTCTCATTAAAGGATAGTTCATAATTTCTGAAAGATTTTAATTAGGAATGGTTTGTATAAAAGGACGAACCTTTTTTAATATAGACTGAATACCAATGCCGACCTTCTCATGCAGTTCGATACGAGAGCCTAACTCAAAACTATAGCCTGGCTCAACACCAATACTCAATGTTTTAACATTTAAGTTGCTTTTAGCAATAAATTCAAACAACATTGCATCAAGTCCACCACGCCCTCTAAAGCCTTCTTCACAACTTACTATTGCTGAATAAGGTGCCAACACAGTTTTGAGCCTGTCGGCTGAAAAATGAGTTAAATTAAATATATCAATTACACCTAACTTCTCCCCATCTTTAGCGATTTCATTGGCTACTTGAAATGCTGTATGCAACATATAACCAGTTGCTATCAAACAAATTTTCTCGCCTTGTTGATGCACATGAAACCCATCAGAAATTTTTGGGGGGCCCGCTTCGTAAATTACAGGTAGTATTTGTGCATCAAAACGTAAATACTTTAGTCCGTTTGAACTAACACAACCATCAAATAATTTGTCTGCTGTTATATGGTCGGCTGGAGAAAGCACCTGAAAATTAGGCAATGCTCGCATAATAGTAATATCTTCATAACACTGGTGAGTTGGTCCCGAAACAACATAACTGTACCCAGCACCAACACCGATCAAATTAACATTCATAGGTCTAACTTCAGAAAGAAGTGCCAAACTTACTCTGATTTGCTCATAACAACGCATGGTAATAAAAGGTGCAATTGCATAAGCAAAAACAGTGAAACCTTCAATTGCTAATCCTGCAGTAATATTAATTAAGTTTTGCTCAGCAATTCCAACATTTACAAAACGATCAGAAAAATCTTCACGAATTTTATCAAGCACAGGTGATCCAAAGTCGGCACTTACAAAGAAAATTGATGGATTACTTGCCATCTCCTGCCATATTCGTTCTAAAAATACATCGCGCATTGCAAATGAATTAATATTCACTTTTTTTTCTCCAGCAACGTATCAATTAAATTCTCTAACAAATCATCAATCAACTCTGGTTTAGGATTAATAATATGGGAAAGTGAAGCATCTTCTAATCCTGGAACCCCATGTCCCTTCAATGTTTTAGAAATAATTGCCTTTGGCCTTCCCTCTTTGATATTCTTTTGCTTTAACAATATTTCTTGTACTGCTATTATGTCGTGTCCATCGACCTCTAGACAATCCCAACCAAAAGAGGTTAGACGCATTGCTAAGTCACGGTGTGAGACGATATTATCTGTATGGTCCAACATACTGATACTGTTGTCATCAACAATTAAATGTAAATTATCAAGCCCATGGTGAGATGCAAACATTATGGCTTCCCAGTTTGCTCCCTCATGTAGCTCTCCATCACCAGTAACAACAAAAACGTTACTATCACTCTTTTTGGTTTTAAGCGCAAGCGCTACACCCGTAGCAACCCCTAGTCCGTGACCGAGTGATCCATTCACTGTTTCATACCCAGGAATGACTGGGTCAGGAATACCGCCAAGAAAACTCCCTGCTTGACACACATTCTGCAGCTCTTCCATTGCAAAGAACCCAAGATCTGCAAGAATTGGATACATGCAAATAGAGCCGTGCCCCTTGCTAATAATACAACGGTCACGCTCTTCATCTAATGGGCTTGATGCACTAAATTTAAGTACACCTCCGTAATAAAGCGCTACAAATATTTCAATTACAGAAAGAGAAGATGCTAACCTTGTTTCAGGAGCACGACGGTGTATTGCTAGGGTCTCTTTCCAAACCCACAATACTTTTTCTCTAAGATTATTAACCTGGTCAGTTGTCATTTTTTCTCATATAAATTTATCTGATATATTAAGCAATATTATCAAGA
>Ga0233440_1001042_pt1 | contig 27249 bp, 28 predicted proteins | sample SI_123_September_5_FD_182791 | JGI IMG/M metagenome (GOLD analysis project Ga0233440, IMG submission 182791) | Seawater microbial communities from Saanich Inlet, British Columbia, Canada - SI_123_September2016_120_MG | ecosystem: Environmental > Aquatic > Marine > Inlet | place: Canada: British... | reverse complement strand
TACTATTAACACGACACTAATTATTACGATTCGTCCCCACGGATTTTATAAGACATACTATTAACACGACACTAATTATTACGATTCGTCCCCACGGATTTTATAAGACATACTATTAACACGACACTAATTATCGAATAAGCATATTGGGAGGCATATTCTCAAGATCCTCACTTTTCTTGTTGAAATTCGGATGTTTACGTAAACATCCACGTTTATGAGCAGCCAATGCTTTCAAATTGTTGGCGCTATAATTTTTACATACATCACATTTTAGTCCACATGTGGCGACTGGCGCGGCAAATTTGGTAGACAAATACTTATCCAAACAAGGAAATTTGATTTCGTCCATTTGGTTGATGACCTTCTTCTGATTTTCTTTCAACAAATCCACGACAGCTGTTTTCTGGGAAATAAACAGTTGGTATTCGTTATTGATTTTTTCAAGAAGGTCTTGTGTGATGTGAACGCCACTGGTGCTTACATTGGATAGTTCGTTTATACGAGACACCACATTGTCGACAATATGTATCGCCATTTGCAGTTTGTCTTCGTTTTTTGCGAAGTTGTGTATATACACAATGATATTATTGTTATGAATGTCGATATGAAAATCCTTTTTACCAGAAAAACCAGACTGGGTCGACAACATGATACCATTGCATTTCTGTTCGCTCAATGTAGAAAGCATATCGGTAATCTGTTCGCTATTCACATTGTCTTCCTGTGAAACCACTTGGAAATAGGTAGTAGGTTTACGGAAGCGCTTCATGAGTACGGTCTGTCTATCTTCGTCACAAGGTATATTACGAATATCAGCAGTATTGTAAAGTTTGGTTAATTTCTTCGACAACGCATCATCACTCGATACTGCATTTGGTAATCTCGTTAACATGTTTGATATATCGCGTAATATATGTTGCGATTGTTCGTCTAATGTGGTCTCCTTTTTAATAGAAGAAATGCTTTGTTGTAGTCTGTCTTCGGATGACGACAAAAATGAATATATCGGTTGCTGAGCGTTCTGTAGTAGCATAGACGACTTCATTTCAAAATTACTGATGTATTCTTTGATCATATCGGCATTGTTGGAACTCGGTTTATTTGATTCGTTCAACTCCTTTTGAAAATTGCCCAGTAACGACTTTACTTCATCGAATTGTTTGGTATATTCTTCGCAAAGTAATTGTTGCGTCTTTTCAGCAAACTGCTTGTTGTAACTTTCCATTGTGTGGTCGGTCATCACTTGTTGTACGCTTTGCATAATCATTTTACCTATACTATCAGTATGTAACGTATCGTTATCGAATATTTTCAAAAACTCGATTACAGCCAAGTTGACCTTTTCAAAGTCAAATTGAGAATGTTCTTTATAGAAACCACATATAAGTGGATTTGTCGTTTTTAATGCAGACATATATAATATACAATAGAGTATATAATCATCATATAGACGCAAATATTTATATTGTATTTACAAACACTATTCCTGTTCTTGATTAATCATGTGTGGACCATTCACTTATATCCGAAAATTGGTCGACTTGCAATGAACTGACTGATCTTGGAGATGATGATTGATAAGTGTATTTGGCGGATTTTAAAAAACCAATCTCTTTGTTTTTATTAATGAGTTCTCGGGTTAATGCGGCATTCTGTTTTTTTAACATTTCCACAATATTGGAATTCGAAGGTGGTTCTGGCGATGAATTTTGTGAATAAGACGGTTCGGGCACTGATGTTTGTTGTTCTTTGTATATGTTATTCAATATATCCACCAACTTATTGTAATGATGCGTCAACGCCTCGTTTTCGTGTTTCACCTTGTAATATTGACTGGCGGTGTACATTTATAAAATATGCCGTTAATAATTCATTCACCAAATAAATAATACAACTACTAAAGAGAAGCGGTGTTTGTTAGAAAATTACAGTTTTATATTACACGTGCACATTTGTAATTCTGTATGCATTTTTGTGAATACAAAAAATCCCAAATATGCGAGGAGATATTTGGACGCATTACAAATTGATACAGTTGTAATTACAATATTTATTTTTGTAACCACTGCATATATGCTAATAGTTTTAGGGTAAAACGAAATAAAAAACTTTGTGAAAATAATAGTATACCCTCATCGTATATATATGTCTTCTACTACGACGACTTCGAATGGTGTGCCATTTCAACAATGGCAAAACTTTTACCCTAACGGTGCTGCCGCTGCTGGCGGTGCTGGTGGCGATATGCCCTATGCTTATATGCCCTATGGTGATACCAAGGTGCAGGACTCAGTTATCAACGCTGAGCGTAATTTGACCAAGGAGGTCACCCAGTCTACATTGGGTCTTCGCGATGCTATCGAGCGCGGAAATCTTCAAATTGTCGGCGATGTCGAGAGAACCGCCGGTCAGGCCCAGGTGACTATGGAGCGCGTTGGTGCTAACGGAACCGCAACTACCGAGCGTGCTAACGGACAGGTCATGGGATCTGTTGAGCGCAACGGCGGCAATATCATGACTGCTGTCGAGAAGGTTGCTGGCGATAATCGTTTAACTACTGCTGTCTCTTCTGCCGCCAATCGTCAAGCTGCTGCTGATAGTGCTCGTGATTTGGCTATTGCGATTGAGCGCAACGGCGCCAACACGGTTGATGCTTCTAAGGACGCCCAGATAGCCCTTTTGGGCTCTATCGAACGCAACGCGGGCGAGGGACGTGTGACCACCGTGACCGCACAAGGTTTTTTGGATGATAAAATAGGTCATATGCGTCACAATGTGATTAACAGAATCAATGATAGCACTAACGAGTTGGTTGCTGTGAATACTAACAATGCCAATGTGGTTACCAAGGCAGTTCACGATAGTGCAGTGGAAACCCGTGGTGTTCTTGGCTCTGGATTTTCTGGTATTCAAGGTGAAATTTCCGATAGTAAGGTCAGAACTTCCGAACAGTATTCCAATTTACTTTTGGAGCAACAGAAGATGGGTCAATATCTATCTTCCAAGAGCGACAACCAGTTCGCTATGACCCAGTTGGAGATGCAGAAATGCAAGGCTGACTTGTCTTCTCAGTCCGCCCAGCAGTTCGCTATGAACCAGCTGGAGAACCAGAAATTGGGTTCTTCTATCTCGGCCCAACTTGCCGAGGCCAAATACGATGCTCTTAAGAACACCCAGGATCTCGGCAACAAGATCGAGAAGTGCTGCTGTGAACTCAAGGAGAAGAACGACCGTCTTGAGCGCGAGGGTCTTCGCGACGAGCTCATCAAGGCAAACAGCGACAACAACCTTCTTAAGACTCCTTATGCCATTGGTTCTGGTATCTTAGGTGGACCTGGTTTCGGACCTGGTTTCGGACCTGGTTTCGGACCTTACGGTGGATACGGACATGGTGGATACGGACATGGTGGACCTGGTGTAGGATATGGAAACAATGTCCATATTCACAGCTCTGAGCGCGAGGATTCTCCTGGACCTTTCCGCGGTGGAAATGGTGGACATGGTGGACACTGAGGGTGCGGGGGATTACCTATAATTTCACACCCACCTCACGATTGTAGTTATAATGTACCTGATCCCAGTTGCAATATAGTGAATACATTCTGCCATTTATGTTATCGTAACCCGTGTATTTGTAGAATAATACGCGGTCCACCTGGACCCAAAGGTGATACCGGATGTGCAGGTCCCAAAGGCGATACCGGTTGCAGAGGTCCTAAAGGTGATACAGGCTGTAGAGGTCCTGCTGGACCTACTGGATCTACTGGTGCTTCGGGAGCAATTGGTGCAAAAGGTGATACTGGTTCTACTGGCTCTACTGGTCCAACTGGACCTAAGGGTTGTCCTGGTATACAAGGCATACCGGGTCCTACGGGTGCAAAGGGGTGTAGAGGTCCAATAGGTCTTCCCGGGCAAGATGGACGCGATGGGCGGGATGGTTCTGATGGAGAAGATGGTTCTGATGGAGAAGATGGTCGCGATGGACAAGATGGTTCGGATGGACAAGATGGTTCGGATGGCCAGGATGGTTCGGATGGTTCGGATGGCCAGGATGGACGCGATGGCCAGGATGGACGCGATGGACAGAACGGCCAAGAAGGTCAGGATGGACAAGAAGGTCAGGATGGACAAGAAGGTCAGGATGGACAGGATGGACAAGAAGGTCAAGACGGACAAAACGGTCAGGACGGACAAAACGGTCAGGATGGCCAAGAAGGTCAGGATGGACAAGACGGTTCTGATGGACAAGAAGGTCAGGATGGACAAGATGGTCAGGATGGACAAGATGGTCAGGATGGACAAGATGGTCAGGATGGACAAGATGGTCAGGATGGACAAGATGGTCAGGATGGACAAGATGGTCGCGACGGTTCCGATGGACGAGATGGTGAAACAGGTCCCACTGGTGACCGTGGAAGACGTGGATCCGATGGTTCTGATGGTTCTGATGGTTCTGATGGTGAAACAGGTCCCACTGGTCCCACTGGTCCCACTGGTGACCGTGGAAGACGTGGATCCGATGGTTCTGATGGTTCTGATGGTGAAACAGGTCCCACTGGTCCCACTGGTGACCGTGGAAGACGTGGATCCGATGGTTCTGATGGTTCTGATGGTTCAGATGGTGAAACAGGTCCCACTGGTCCCACTGGTGACCGTGGAAGACGTGGATCCGATGGTTCTGATGGTTCAGATGGTGAAACAGGTCCCACAGGTCCCACAGGTCCCACTGGTCCCACTGGTGAAAGTGGAACAGATTCAGATTCAGATTAAGATTAAAGACCAACTTGAGGAATAAAAAGGTAATCCGAAGTCAAACAAAAATATTCATTTTACAATATAAAACATATGTTGTAAAATATTAACTATGTAACAAGTACATATTAAACGTAGCAGATACTTGAGGCAAGATATTGTTTGAACCTGTTGCGTCAATCAATGTGATACTTGACGTGGATGTAGTATTATTGATAATTTGTAGTTTACATGCAGTTTTAGGTTGGTCAAGACCCGTTTCAGATGTAAGATCATCTTCTGTTATTTGCACGACAAACATGTGTGTATTCTGAGATGAACCAATTACACTACCAATCGTGCTTCCAGGTATCACGAGCGAACCATTTTTCGAGAGTGAAAACTGACATGGTTCGGCAGAATATAAACTGTAATATACACAATAATATCCAGGCGTCCATGCCCATAATTCTGATTTACCAGGGGCATGATAACAATTGCCTTGCACAACACTATTAAAATCGAACATGACCGTTCCGTTCGTATTGATTTCTTGTTGGCGGTTGGTATATACACTTAAGATACCCATTTTGTTTGCGGTAATTTCAATATTTCCACTTGGACCTGCGGGACCTGCAGGACCTGCAGGACCGGTAGGACCCGTTGGACCATTGTATTCGAACTCGATTTCATAATTGAAGTTGATATTGCTTGGAGTTTTTAACAGCGAATTTGTGTAACTTTGCGATAATCCGTTAAAAGCGTCCATTTCCATAGTGCATTCGCATTGAAATGTACCATTAGATGGGTCGATAGACACGTTTTTGTTACACACGCAACAAGGACTTTTGGAGAGCATTGTCTCCATATAACGATTATGAGACATATCCTTTGTTTGGAAATGTGCGGGGTTAATGTATACTGATGAACAATCAGACATTCTATATTGTATATGAATACAAAAAGTATACATTCTAAACTAATAGCATATATGAAGTGGTATATGCTGTTTTATTTACAAATGTGCAGTTACCAGTTTTGTAATACAACACAAACATACAAAAATACAAAAAAACGTAAAAAATTACAACTTTACAAATTGTAATTACAAATATCACAAATGAATATTTTGTGAATCTTGTAAAAATTGAATAAGGTGATAAAACAATATATTTGTGTAATGTATCGAAGAGTATTAACGACTATCATGTTTCTGAAAAACGGCGAAGTACACCAATCTGGTATTAAAAATGAACATAATGTAATTTATTTCCTGAATACCACTACGAACGCAATCACGACACACTTGAAGAAAATACATGGAGAGGACATTCAAGTGATCCACAAAGGAGGGACGACAGGCGTGGATGATGCAACAGTGGTGGGTCCAGATGACGTCAAATATGCTGGAATCAGTATCAAAAATCACAAATCCGGCACTCATGATTGGACAAATACATCCAAAATACCGAATAAGGATGTGATTAAGGATTTGTTTAAGGAGTACAAGGACAAATATCCTAACTTGGATGCAGCAGAGTTTGCAGAGAAAGAAAAGATCCTTCGAGAAGAACGTGATGCAATTGTAAATACATATTTACGCGATTTGTCTGGAGGTTATATCAAAGATATGTTGACGAACTTGTATGAAGGATATAGTGATTATGTGATTATGAATGATATGAAATCAGAAAAATACATTTGTTACGAGAAGAATACTCGCAATTTCAATGAGTTTGTAGGATTCCCTACATGGGACTATTATTTGAAGTTTGCGAAGGCACAAAACTCAGCAATGATTTGGCGAAAAAATCAGGAAACAAATGAAGATGCGTGCACCAATCTTCGACTACGCATCACATTGAACAATGGATTGAATGCCTTCTTTGGACTTTCTGCTAATAACAAGACATCCATTCCTTGTTTGAAGTTGCAACAAGACTCGGTCGATAAGCATATGGCGTCATTGGATAACCCGATTTCGGTATCCTATAAGAAGGAACCGAGTGCCGATGCAGACGGTAAGGCGGATTCAAAGGCGGATTCCAAAGCAGAAGCAAAAGACGAGATGTAAAACATACAAAAAAATAAAAAGAAGATGGTATTCTTCTTTTTATTGTGAGAATTTGACGGAAAGTTACTCAAACCGGGACTTCACGATAGAGATCGTGTCGGTATTGATGTCGTTCAAAATACATCTACGATGCAAATTATACGCTGCTTGTCCAGTGGTTCCTGAACCACACATCGGATCGTATACCACGTCATTTTCATTCGTCGAAATTTCAATCAACCGTTCCAGTAGTTTCAACGGTTTTGCGGTCGGATATTTGCGTCCTTCGCTACCTTGACTGATGGAGTGAATATCGTCCCATAAATCAGTGCATGGTTTACCTGGGTTTTCTTTCAGATATATCTTTTTGTATAGTTTGGCGCCCTTCTTTTTGGGACTATAAATACGATTGTCTGCGATGAGTTTATCCAACTCCGTTTGTTTGATTCTCCATCCTGCTGCTGGATTGTAGGTGACTCCTTCTACCGTGACGCTATACATATACCCCTTTTTGGTATTTTCCGTGACCAAATGTCCGAGGGCGAAGTTGCCCACGTCGTCTTTATTTTTGAATGAGTTTTTCAAGTATGTTGGGTCTTTTTCTTGATACACAAGGTTGAATTTGGGTTTGCTGATCTTGTTGCATTTGAAAATAATATCAATCGTAGAACCCAGTTTATGCTTGACGTTGTTTTTCGACCGACATTTCTTCCAGAAAATGGGTTCCACATAAGGAAATTTGGTTCGTAGGACTTTTTCGGGGATAAACATACACGACGACGAAATGTGGAAATACAGGGTGCCATCGTCTACAAGCAACTCGTATAATTTGTTTATTACTTTGGTGATGAACTCCTCGTAGGTTGCATCCGTCCATTTGTCTGCGAATCCGAGTTCATTGTCGTGACTCATTGTATAGTTTCTGTCGGAATTGAATGGAGGGTCGAAATAAATCATGTTTACTTTGGTTGCAGTGTCCATATTGAGCGCGTCGCCAATAAACAGGTCTACCTTGTCGTTAATCTGGTGATGAACATTTGGTGCGGACTTCTCGATGTCTGGTTGCGTAGACGTTTCCTTTACAACTTCATTTATTTCTTTTTTTTCTGTCGTTATGTTCTCGATTGCGGTTGAAATCTTATTCGAATTATCTTGGCATGGAGTCTTTCTTTTTTGATGGGTTGTATAATGCGATTTCTGGGTGAATTCTTTCAAACATCTCTCGCAAGTATAAACGGTCATGGTTATATATATAGTGGATTATCTATTTATATAATTTAACTAAATCTGTTATTCAATTTTGTTGACATTGTGTTATGTACGTTTCCATTCTTCATCTACCAACCCATAACTCTTGCATTTTTCAAAGTCCCACCACAAATCGTGTTTCAAAATTTCCGCCAATTCCTTTTTAGGAATGGATGCATGTTCTCTATAGATGTTTTTAATTTTGTCCATCAGGACTTTGTTGTTTGTGAATTCGTCTTCCAGTTCCGCCATTTTTCCCCACGAACCAGCGGATAATTGGTGGATCAACATGTATGCATTGGGGCGCATGTATCGCTTTGTACCAACCACACTCATTAACGTTCCCGCCGAAGCAGTCGAACCTTCAATTACGGTATAAACAGGCACTTTGCACGATTGAATCGCATCAATCGCAGTCATTGCGTCGAACAAAGATCCTCCGAACGAATTGATATGCAAATAAATCGGTATTTCGTCCAAACATAAATTGTGTGCATGTACGATGTTGTCCAGTTCGCATGTGCGAAGATGTTCGATCATCTCAAACACGCTTCCTCGGTCGACTTCTGCATGGAAATAGATGTGATTGTCTTCTCGGGTGATCTTGCGCAGTTTGTCTTCTTCTTCGGTTTCTTCGTCGTCATCGTCATCTTCGTTCTTAATAATAATCTTGGCCTTTTTATTACGTCTACGTGTCACCACGTTTCTAGGAGCGAATTTAAACATAGTATTTTATTGTTATCAGTATATGTGTCCAAATTTCTATATGTGTTTTGTAATTGTAATAAGTAGTTATGCAAAAACATACCTAGAACATTCGGGTGAATAATATGTATAGATGAAGTGTATAGAAATCGACCATTTGCATTTCAAATACGAGAACAAGACTATATTCACTGATTTATCAGTGGAACTCCATAGCAACCATTGTTACATTCTTGCAGGATTGAATGGTTGCGGTAAATCGACATTGATGAAAATCCTGGGAGGGAAAGTATTGTGTGACTTTGATAAAGTGAAAGTCTTGGGGAAAGACCCTTTTCGGGATACCTCCTTGAACAAGGATATTACATACATAGACAATCACTGGGGCACCCAAACCGTCGCATATACCGGTTACAATATGCCGTTGCAATCTTCCTTATGCGTAAAAGAGATGATGCAAAAACTGAAAGAAACCTATCCAGACCGTGACCGTGAATTACTGGACATATTAGACGTAAATCCCGAATGGAAGTTGAATGCAGTAAGCGAAGGACAGCGAAAGCGAGTGCAATTGTATTTGAATTTGATCAAACCATTCAAGGTATGTTTGCTTGACGAGATTACTGTGAATCTGGATTTGTTGGTAAAAGACCGCTTTATGAATTATTTAAAACGGGAAACCGAGAAGCGTCAATGTTGCGTTGTCTATGTTACGCATATATTCGATGGATTGGATGAATGGGGGACCAAACTCCTCTATTTGAGACAGAATAAACAAATAGAAGAGATGGACATGGCTACCATTCCGAATGTGTATAAGTATCTATTGGAGGAATTCAAGAATGAGTATACACATGATGTGAAGGAACTGGAAGAGAATAATTTGGATATTAACCTGCGAAATGCAGGGGGGTATTCCCATGGTGTCCTTGGTGATACAATCGAAATATAGTGTTGTAATTCGATATATGTTCTCGAATTCGTGGAAATAATTATTTATTCGAATGATTAATTAAAGGAGAACTGATATATACTATATTATTATGAATTCATTCTTATCAAACGGATTATTATTGTTTATTTCTTATACATTTTATAGGTTTTTATATCGAAATGGTATCGATTTTAACTTAGACGATGGATTTCATTTTGTAAAGACAGAGGAATTCATTATTCAAGGTTCTCAAAGTAGTCATTTGACAAAGGTTTCAAAGAACGTAAAAATTACGAATGATTATCATGACGACTTTATCTTGTTGTGTTGTTATTTATTACGAACGAGAACCGAAGAAGATATTCAAGATTTATTAAAACAGATATTATGTAAAATAGAAAACCGAAAGATTGTATCCAAATCTATTCAAATCGACGATGATTTGTATTGTGATATAGTCATTCAACATGCATCTTACATAAATCGCTCAAAACAGACCATACAGACGAGCGAAATTAAGTTCATTTTATCAGATGACCAGTTATCCGAGACAGAAATATCACGGTTTATCGATGAAATTCGAGAACATTATACGGGGGCAATTGGGAATGCACGTGCAGAATTCATTTGCGAGATGTATACGCATTTGTACAACGAACCTTGTTTCATCGATGAAGACCAATTGGTGCATATCAACAAAACTCCCAAAGAGATTTTGGATTGTTATCATCGTTATCCCGACAATCCGGCAAGTTTCGTCAAGCGTTTATTGAAAGATTAGTGGATATGTTCTCATATAACCTCCAAAATCGTAGAAAATTGAAATATTTTCACTGCTTGTTATTAGAAGCAGTGAAACAATAAGAAGAATAACAAGAACAATTATGCCTATCGATATTAACGAAAACCATCAACTCCGCTTGATTTGGTCCAAATACCAGAACGTGTTGACTGATCATCAGCGTTCAAGAAAAACACATTGGAAAAATAATACTTTGGATGAATGGGAACAAGTTCGCCGAGATTTGGAATCCCAGCGTCGCAAGGAACTCTATGAGATGCAGAAAATTGTAAGAGATAAGAAGGCAGAAAACGAAAGACAATTGCGCGAAGAACATAAATTAATGCTTGAGAAAAGACGACAGGACCGTTTGGAACGCAAGGAGGCAAACGATGCATCACCTCCTCCTCCTTTGAGACGTTCTGCTCGTGTTCATAGTAAAACGTCCAACGACCCTTTAGCATCATACAGGCGTGGTAGTATGTATACAAAGACAGCATAAAGAAGTATAAATAAAAACAAAAACTAAAAGTCACTTGACTTTTTATTGATTTGAGAACATTATTTTTATTTATTTTTTGGAACTGTTTCTCCCTCCTCATTTGAAACGTTCTGCTCGTGTTCTCCATAATCAAGGAAAATTGATAGTTATTTGATTGTTTTCTATACAAACAGTAAGCAACAACAAGAATAAGATAATATGCCTGTTATTAACATCAACGAAGACCGCGAGATCCGCCTCATTTGGGCAAAATTCCAGATTGTATTGAGCGACCACAAGCGATTTTGTGTTAGAAATGCGTTTTGGGAAGAACACAATATGGATGACTGGGACCGAATCCGTGATGAATTAGAAGCAGAAATGCATGCGCAGATCGCAAAAGTGCGTAAGCGATACAGACTGGAAAAGCGAGAACGTGACCGATTGGCGCGTGAACGGGCGGAAAACGAGAACAAATCAACCCTCGAAACTATCCCTCCGCCTCCTCCTCCTCGTCGTTCCAAGCGTATTCAAGAGAAAACGGAGTAAAATAAAAAAAAGAAATAAAAAGAAAAGGTCGTCTTGACTTTTTTCTGGAATATGGTATACATAAGTACGGTAAATACAATTGTGATAATTGTATTCAAATAATGCATAACTAATTACAAAAATAAAATTCGATAATAATATTGACTGTATTATGTAGGCGTTTCCGAAAAATCTATATTCAATATATATTATTATGCCTGATCACAATTCCAATAATGGAATGAATAAGAAAACAAACTCCAATGCAAAAGGAGGACGCAAACATAATGCTAGTTCTAAGAGAACTTACAAGAAAAAATCAAAGACGAATAAAAAAAATAGCAAGAATGCTATGAAGTCTGCAAGGAAGACCGCAAAAAAAAGATTACCTGATTTTGGAAAAATGAGGAGATACAGTGAGAAGCAGTTCCGCGAGTTGAGAAAGTTGAGTGTTCTATAAGTTGCGCGAGTGAAATAATATTGTATAAGTAAGTTTACAATATTATTGATTTGAGAACATGTGTTATTTATTTTTTGGAAGTTTTTCTCCTCGTGCGACGGGTGGACTTCTTTCTGCGTGTCTTCTTACCACCAACCACCTGAATCTTCATGTGCTTATTGGGTCCTAATGTGTATTTCTTGCCGTCGTGTTCAAACGAATCGCCTTCTTCGTGTGCCTTCAGTTTGTCTGCTAATGTGGTAAGAGGTCTGGTTGTGTAATGTTTATTTTTACCTAACGTGTATTTCTTACCGTCGTGGGTGAATGTATCGCCTTCTTTGTATGTCTTGAGTTTATCGGTCAATGTAGATTTGGGTTTGGAACCGCCCTTTTTGCGAGAACGACGTTGTTTTTTGCCGGCAACCATACCAAGTCGTCGCATCGATTGGTCGATTTTTCCCGTTTCAGTAATATCCATGCCGGTTTTCATAGTAAAAACAGTTTCGGGAACTTCAATGCCCCCAACAAGTTTCATGAATGCTTCATATCCTCCAGGTAAAGAGACGTTATCGTCAAGAGTTTTTACGAATTCAGATAATATCTGGTAATCATAGATATTGAAACCGTTGAAATAAGTCAGCGGTAATAAACTGGTATACATAGTATGTGCTTTGATTTCATCATTTCCACATATCACCATTAAAAACGCTTTCAATAATTCATCTTCAGAAGTGAACGATGAATCTATAAGCAGATTCATTAATACTAAAAAGTCATCGTTATTTTGTAAATCACTCTTTGTTTTTAATCTGCTGATTAATTCAATCGCTTCATCTAATTCTTCATGTCCAAGTAAATACACATCACTTGTATCAGGCTGTTCAATTGCATTCAACTTTTGGTCAAAATAAGAAACAACATCATTCAAAGTATAAGGAGACATTTCGGGGTTTTCTACTTCAGAAGCAACAAAATTGGCAAAAGACAATTTATCAGATGTAAAATAGTTCAAATCATAAGGGACTTCTTGGTTGTAAGGAAAAACCATTTTGATAGAAGTTGGTGAAAAATATTGTGTCGTGACTGGACGAATTTCGGTGGCAGTATCTTCAGAAAAAAACAAAATATCTTGCGGAAACCACTTGGTAAGTTCTTTGTTGAATTCATCAATTTGCATAGTTGTATCCAGACCAGCAATCTTGGATTTGCAGTCTCCAGATAGATAAGCAATTAATTTTTGAATATATGTTTTTACGTTTTCAGGACAAGCAACGTCATTACCATACATCTTGAAAGATGAAACAGTAATAAAATCATTCATTTTGGAAATATAATTATCAATATGATTCAATAAGTTTTGTTTGTTCGATTCATTCTGAAAAACGAGTGATTTGTTTCCGCCTTTCTGTTTGGAACCGCCTTGTTGAGCACCATCTAAAACCGGATAATAATAATAAATACTGACTTGATTAAAGTTCTTCGGTTGTTTCTTCATGTCACTTTTCTTCGACGATTTGACTACCTTCGCTTTGTTCTTTTGTGCAACACCTCCTTTTTGTGTTTTGGTCATTAAAAATTCTTCTTTACAATTAATATCTCCCTTTTTACAATATTCTCTGTGTATCACATCTACTTTATTTTTAATGCATCTATCGCGCAAATATCCATCATTTGTGAAGACAGCATCACCATCACTTGCAAATGCGGCATGTAATAAATCGCCTAATAATTTACATAATATAAACCGTTTGCCGTGTTTTACCAGGTCGCCGTTCTGATCATCATTCGCATTTGTTCTAAAAAACTTTGCTTTGTCTTCATTTCCGCCAAGGTAAGGGAATTTTGGGTTTTCTGGGTCATATTCGCCCTTATTAGGTGTTATTTTTATTTGAAATTGATCATCCGGAGTTTTGACGTAAACCACCATATAGTTCCATCTGCCGATTTGTTCCAACTTAATGGTAATAGTGGTATCTGTAAATCCGTATTTGGTCAAATCAATCGAGTTATTAAAAATCGGATTCTCTCCTAAAAATGTCCTCAAATCTAGTGCGACTTGTGGTTGTTTATAACTTCTGGATGCCGGATCAAAATAATAAGAAGGAGTAATCTTATCTTTAATACCAATTTTCTTACCAGAATACGTATCATGAATGGTATAATTCACATTTGACAGTTGAACAGGGCGTAGTTTAGATTCTTTTGGGACTTTGATTGGGTTAAAATACGTAGCATCTTCGTTCTCATCCATTGATGCTTCCTCGTCAGCAAGTTCCTCTGTTAAAATTTCATCCAGGCAACGATTAAATAGTCTATTTTTTTGTAATTCTTTTATATTTTCTGCATCATGGAGAATGTCTTCACGGTTTAAATCATAGTTCCACCACTGCAACGCTTCAATATCTGTATTTTTTTCAACATTGAGAGACATAACGGGGTTATATATATATATATATCACATAATATCGTATCTAAATACACTATTATATCATTCAAATACTTGCTGCCTTTTTCACAGTGGAATTTGTTTTGCGTTTCTTAGAAACCCTTGTGCTTTTTGCCTTGGTTTTACGCACAGGTGATAAGTCTTTTCCGTAACATTTCTTCATATAGTAATATTCTTCATCAACTTCTCCGCCTAAAAGGAACTCTTTGAACCCATACTTCGGATAATATCTTAACAAAACCTCTGGGTCACCATGTTCAGGTTCTTTTTCCACATACAAATACAATCCGTTAATATTTTTGTAACGTTTACTCAGTTTTTCCGTTATATATTTATCAATCATGTCCATAATAATGGGAAGAGGACTTTTATTACCTTCCATACGCTTTGACCGACATACTTCATTGAACCATGGTTGTCTTTGCGTAAAAGTATTTTCTTTGGACATTTTAATCGTTGCTGAACCACCATCGATAAAATCAGTATAATCGGTAGTTTCTTTGTCGTATCCTAACGACAACGCCACTGCAACTGTTGGGTCGTGTTTATTCAAAAACATATTGTATATACGTTCACTATTTTCATTGTCGATGTTCTTATCCTTGAAGCAAATTTTCTGCATATTTGCGACTAAATCCGCCAGTTCACGTAAACCGATTTCTCGTGGTAATAAATCACATTCATATTCTGGAAAACATATTCTGGATGCAATATTTTTACTAGGAAGAATGTTGTATATTGCTGAATAATACGTGATGCTGCTACTCATTTATATAACGGCGAGAAGATTATGAATACGAAAAGTCAAATTTGATAAAATTGAACACGAGGCTAAAATATTAATTTAGGGTATTTAACAATATCCAGCTACAGGTATAAAGATATTTGCTTAGTATATAACAATGGTACAACACGTTTGTGAGCGATGCGGAAAGACATTTGATAAGAAGCAGGGACTTACCCAGCATATGAAACGTAAGACCCCTTGCGAGAACATAATGGAAAAGGTAGAAGAAAAAATTAACAAAGAAGTACAGAAACGAGTCGAAATTATACAAAACCCTCCTACCACTACTAAAAAAACATCATACAAGTTTATCGATTTATTTTGCGGAATTGGCGGATTCCATATTGCGTTGACCCAGTTAGGGTGCGAATGTGTCCTTGCATGCGACATTGATCAAAGTTGTCGCGACACATATGCCGACAATTACGGTATCACCCCCGTAAAGGATGTTCGTGATATTGACCCACATAATATGATGGATTTCGACATTATTTGTGCAGGATTTCCTTGCCAACCGTTCTCAAATGGAGGCAAGAAGCGCACTTTTGACGATGACCGAGGACTACTCTTTGATGAAATTATGCGTATTGCGAAGGTCAAGAAACCCAAGTTTATGTTCTTGGAAAACGTCAAGCATATTTTGAAGGTCAGTGATGGAGAAGTAATCGAATATATTAAAAAAAAGATCAATGACGCAGGCTATCATTTGCATTTGTTCAATATGTCGCCTCACAATTACGGCATTCCACAACAGCGCGAACGTGTATATTTCGTATGTGTTCGTAAAGATATAGTGGGCGAGAAACAAGAAATTGAGATTCCCGAACATATTGGAACTATCAAGTTAGAAAATTTCATGCAGAAAAAAGAGGAGATCGACGAGAAATATTTCGTAAAGGGCGATATTCTATATACATTGAATGCGTGGGATGAAATGGTCAAGAAAATGGAGGTAGGAGAAAAAATCAGTCCAACTATTTTGATCCATGATGCATATAGAAACCATAGTGCAACAGATATAGCATCTTTCGCTGATTGGAGACGTGATTATATAGAGAAAAATGAAGATTTGATTAAAAAATACAAACCACAGTTTGACGAATGGTACAAAAAACACAAGGATGTCTTGCAGAAACGCGAAATATACGGCAAACTGGAATGGCAAGTTGGTACATTGAAACCAAATGACTCCATTTTCAATCATTTCATTCAAGTACGCCAATCCGGCATTCGTGTAAAGAAGGCACACTATTTTCCCACCTTAGTGGCGATCTCGCAGATTCCTATTTATGGAAAAGAAAAGCGATATATTACGCCACGTGAGTGCGCACGATTGCAATGCTTTCCGGAATCATTTAAGTTGAATCCGAACGACAGACATAGTTATAAACAATTTGGTAATAGTGTGAACGTAAAAAATGTAAAAACAGTCGCTGAAACTGCTTTCAAATTTTATTAGGTTTGTTTTGAATTAAATTATACTCAAAGAATCTTATGTACTAGGTATTGTGGAGACGCTGTATGTATATTTCCCTTCCACCGAATTTCCACACGAAAATGTTCGTTATTTACAGAAAGTCTATAAAATAATTTCGCAGCATTACGCACTTTTCCTTTTTTTGTTAGGTAGAAGGGTTCATGCTCTTCAAATACAACGTTCTCAATGTCTACCTTCAGATTGATCAAATGGTTGCCGTCGAATTCATAGAGGGGGTAGGGAACATCTGTAGGATACAAACAAGACACGATTTGGGTTTTTATGTAGTTATTCTTCTCTATTATGAGTTTTCGTACAGCATCCCAGTATTCATTATTGGGATTGATTCGATAAAATAACGCGTTCACTTTTGCTCGTTCTTCTTTTTTGAACGTGATATATCCCTCCTTTTCCAAATAGTTCCTCCGAGTTTTGGATAAATCGGTGTCTGTACCCGATTCTTTCGCCATTTTTTCCACACTGAAATTGGATTTGGTGCAGTCGCTGCTCTGCTTAATGGACAACCCAACATATTGGTTATTGTCTGTTTTCACATATACATCCGCTTTTGCTTGCTTGTTATTTACATTCGCATTTAATTCGATCAATTCTGGAGAGGTCAGTAGTTTACCCTCTAAGAATACGGTCTGAACATTTTCATACGAAATTATACCGTTGAATGCAGACCGCATTGCCGTAATGTATTTCTTGACGTGTATCGTTCTTCTCGATTTGAGGTCGGTCATGTACTCGTCAAACGCCTCTCGAGTACATCCTTGTAGTTTGGGCAAGGTATCGTCGTATTCGATTTTCAAAATATCGTCTACAGTTTCAATCGACGGGAAACACATACAAAGCGCCACGATTAGTTCGTACGCATTGTACTCAACACTTTTTCGTGTTGGTTTTGGTTTTGGTTTTGGTTTGTTATCTATCGCCAGATTTGCCATGATCTCTTGGATGTCCTCCATCGTGATTTCAGATACGAATTCCTCCTCGTCCATACTTGGTTTGTTATCTATCGTCAGATTGGTCATGATCTCCTCAATGTCCTCCATCGTGGTTTGAAATACGAGTTCCTCCTCGTCCATACTTGGTTTGTTATCTATCGTCAGATTGGCCATGATATCCTCAATGTCCTCCATCGTGGTTTGAAATACGAGTTCCTCCTCGTCCATACTTGGTTTGTTTTATTATTTTATTATTTTATTATAGTTCGTAGTAATAAAATATATCTATCCAAATCAATCAATTTTATTGACTATTAAAATACAATCAATCCGACTGTAATAAATGCCTGCAACATCACAATCATTTTGCATACATTGGTGACCGGATATATATCACCAAATCCTAATAGAGTTGCCGTAGTGAATGAAAAATAGGTTCTATTGAAAAGACGCTGTATGAAAGACTGTTCTATGTTTTCTGAAATCAGTTCGTCTTCCTTGACGTCCTGTTTGGCTTCTTCCGTTGCTTCGTCAATCGTTTGTTCTAGTTTTGCGTCTTTGACCTCACCGTACTGGTTATCGCCGAATGCCTCCACAAATGTTTCATTCGTCGGCACTTTGGGTTCTTTCACTTCTGTTTCGATTTTCTGTTTGATTACTTCGTCTTTGATTTTCTCTTTGATCACATTCACTCCACTGAAATTATTATCATCCAAAATGGTGTAGACGATGGAAAATAACACAACCGACAACAGCAATGTGTTGACCTTGGGATGTTTAAATATATTATTCACGGGTTTCAATAATTTGATAACAAAATCCATTATATATATAGACATAGATATTTATGTAAAATTGAAACTTATGTATAACCATTATCATAATACAACATAACTCATATATACACTACACGCGAGAATGCCTTACGGAGAACATACAAAAGCCATTAATCGTGGTATTAGAAACGGCGACGCAGGTGAATTGAAAAATAACCAGGCTGTCCGCAATTATGCTTACGACAAATACAGGGAAATGGGATTGAATGACCAACAGGCACAAGCGCATATGGACCGCAAAGATGCGGGTCATATTAAGGCTCGTAACCATGGTGGACAAAACGTTGCATCGAATTATATGTGGGAGGACCGCCACGACAACCGTGCGCACGGAGATGTGACGATTGCAAAGGCGGAGATGAAGCGCGCAGGTCGCTAGTAAACAATACAATAAAAAATAAATAAAACAAAAATAAATAGAGTATGCTCTGTTATTTTTATCGACACAATCGCTCGTAAAAATCAATAAAAATACAATATAGACGTTAGTCTTATGTCTAATGTATATAATTACCCAACTATGTACTGGCGGAGATTAGCAGACGGAACACTTCAAAAAATTATACCTCTTCGTGTGTATCCTTGGCCTCGGACTCTGAAGAAACCAGTCACTGTGGCAAAATGTCCCAAGGAAGAATTGGTCAAACAGAAACTTATTATGGAGTCTTTCAAAAAGCGCAACCAATTTATGATGGAGTCTTTCAAAAAGGGCGGCGATAAGCGATTTTGAATAAAAAAGAAGACTACCCCTTCTTTTTTATTTTGTATAACGGTTACATTATTTGTTAACCATGACTTCTTTGATGACCCCGCGGATGATTTTGTCCTTGAATTGTTTGCATTCTTGTTCTCCAAATCCTCCTAACACTGCTTGGGTGAGTTGAATGTATTCCATATTATCAGGCGAGTCAAATACTTGATATTCTGGGTGATCATCTGTCCATTTTTGAATGTTTTTGCAGTTTTTATTGGCGACTTGTCCGATAATGCTCGACATTTTCTCTTTGGAGTTGATTTCTTTCGACCATTCGTCGTTTTCTTTGATATACAATGTTTCGCGTTTCATATCGGTACAGTGAAGAGGACGCTTATAGATGTCTAATTCTTGGAGTTTGTTCACTAAAATGCGTGAAATGCCTCCTACATACCCCAAGCGACCCGTTTCCGTTAAGTCTTCCAAATCTAATTCCATATTTTCGATGAAATCAGACATATTTATCGCATCTTTGCACTGTTCATTCAAGAAAAATTGCAGATTAAAACTCTGATTGTTATTAATCGTCTGGTTCTCTATATGTGAACCACTTACTTTGACTGCTTCGATGAGTTGTTTCTGTAATTGCTGGTTTTCTTCTTGCTTTTCTTGAATATCGAGCTGCATTTCCTGCATTTGTCTAGATTGATCGAGCATGAGTTGCTTAAATTCTTGGTTTTGTTTCAACAATTCGATAAAAACGTCTGGTTCGGGCATTTTGATAGGTGTCTCTATAGGTTCATCTTGGAATTCTTGTGATTTTGCACATTTTTGTTGATGTTTCCACAGTCCAGACGCCGTTTTGAAGGTTTTTTCGCAAATTTCACAACTGGCGTTTTTTGATTTCCAAACATTTCCATTTAGTTCCATATTATGTTTACGTGTGGTTATATGTCTTGACCAATCACTATTTTTGCTGCATTTGAAGTTGCATTTATTACATTGAAATAATGTGGCGTTTTTTGGCGTTTTTATTAATTCCATTTACACTATAATATGGAAATATATTTTACGCCTAAATCCTTTCGCACCAAAATAATAAAAAAAATTATGCAGTCAAATTTTTTAAGGAAAAATAGAAATCACTGCATTATGCTGTGAACGTGTTTTTTAAACTATGTTTTTCGGAAACTTTTTCACAAAAATGAAAATTGGACATTTTTAAAAATGTCCAAAAGTGTAAAAAATTCTAGAGAGTTTGATTTTGAAAACAATTAGACCTATTTTAATTGTTTTACGAATATTTTCAAAAGAACAATCCGCATTATAAAACTTCAAGAGTGTAAAAAAGGTGTAATAATCACGTATTATGTACTTATTCACACTTATCCGTCTTTTTATTTTTTCGTGTACCATTTGGACATCTAGGTCGCTTGACTCCTGATTTAGTTTTCTTAACTGATATAGATGATGTTTGTGTTTTGAGTGTAGGTACGATGGTATTAGTTGGTTCTATCTTTTCACATTCACCCGTTTTTTTATTTCTTCGCGTTCCGTTCAAACATCTTTTTAGTTTATGTATTTGAGAAGGTAATTCTGGACCTATTGGTCGTTTTACAGTATTGTTAGTATCAAGTGGTACATCTATCAGTATTTCTTTACTATCCTTTCTACTATTTTCTACTTTAACAGTTTTATTTCTTTTCTCTTTTGTTTTGGTTGTATTAGTTTTAACACGACTCATTTGTTTATTTTTACTCGATTTTACAATATTTATTTTTAGAGGTGTTATTTTAACCTCTTTGAACCTCATACATCCAGTAGGTATTTTAAATTGTTCATCATTAATGAAAGATGCCTTTATAACAAATTCTTGTCTTTTTTTACCGACAAGAATTTTATCTACCAATGTAAATTTTATATTTCTAGGTAATAATATTTCTTCTTCTCCTTTGAACGCTGAAGTATGCTTCATATCTATATAAGGCATTCCTTCATCTAATATAATCTTGTATATACAACAATTCGGTCCCATGAAACTCTCAGCTATCCGTCTCACTTTACTTACAGATGTATAATTTTTTGCGATGGCGGTGTCTCCAATTTCATTCATATATTCAGGTTTAACAAAGGCTTTTCTTTCATTTGTTCTAAATTTATTTTTCATTCCACGCCATAAAACAAGAGGCTTATTATTTACACGAGGCGCTGTTTCCAAAAACGCCGTATCTATATAACTAATTTTATCCTTTACATTTTGTATAGCACTCTCTTTGGTATCACCATAACGCTCGTAATGTTTACTAAAATCGGTCTGTTTAAAATATGTATTGCCTTGTATTAAATATTGATTTATTGCTTGGTCCCATTGATAACTATAATTTGTTAGTGCCTTGTTTGTTGAATCATCAAAGTAAATATCGATACTATATGGTAAATTATAGTATTCGTTAGGATTTTTTTTATATAGTTGTAAATGTGCCATTTTCATTTCTTTTAAATTGATAAACGAATCTGTAATATCATTTTTTTCTAATTTATATATGCGGGACTTTGACGTATTAAGTGTTTTGACAAAATTACTATAATTTATCACGAATGATTTATTCATAAAAAACCCGATATTGATGTAGGTTGGTTTTAATTTATTTGTAGAATCTACATTTAATTGATTATTATTTAAAACGCATTTTTTGAATACAATGTTCTCTGTTGGAGATATGAAATAACTTTTTTTTAATAAAAATATATTTGATTCATTTTTCATATTTTCATCTACTAGACAAAATACAATATTGTCATTATCTTTATCTAACCATTCTTGAATATTAAATTCGTCCAATGTTATAGGGTCGATTCCCTTTTTACTAAATAAATCCATATATATATATTACACAGAAAGAGTTAAATTAACAGATTAATCATGTTTATTACAAAAATATATATGATTATTTATTTACTAGGACTTCTTTGATAACCCCGCGAATGATTTTGTCCTTGAATTGTTTGCATTCTTGTTCTCCAAATCCTCCTAACACTGCTTGGGTGAGTTGAATGTATTCCATATTATCAGGCGAGTCAAATACCTGATATTCTGGGTGATCATCTGTCCATTTTTGGATGTTTCGGCAATTTTTATTGGCGACTTGTCCAATAATATTCGACATTTTCTCCTTCGAATTGTCTTCTTTTGCCCATTCATCGTTCTCTTTTATATACAATGTCTCACGTTTCATGTCGGTGCAATGAAGAGGACGCTTATATATGTCTAATTCTTGGAGTTTGTTCACTAAAATGCGTGAAATGCCTCCTACGTAACCTAAACGACCCGTTTCCGTTAAGTCTTCCAAGTCTAATTCCATATTTTCGATGAAATCAGACATATTTATCGCATCTTTGCACTGTTCATTCAAGAAAAATTGCAGATTAAAACTCTGATTGTTATTAATCGTCTGGTTCTCTATATGTGAACCACTGACTTTGACTGCTTCTATCAATTGTTTCTGTAATTGCTGGTTCTCGTCTTGTTGTTTCTGGATTTGCCGACTTTGGTCGAGCATGAGTTGTTTGAACTCTTGGTTTTGTTTGAGTAGTTCTATAATATCACGCTTTGAAATATCTATATCGTCGGCATTTTTAATGGGTTCCAACTGTTTTAGTGTATTTTCATTACATTTTTTGCTATGCCTTGATAATCCGGAGCGATATTTGAATATTTGAAAACAATGTTTACATGTTAATAGATCATTTTTGGGAACATTATTGTTACCATTTGTTATCTTTTGATGTTTTGCTGTTGATATATGTTTATTAAATACACTTTGTTTACTGCATTTATACTCACATGGTTCACAATAAAATTGTCCGGAACATTTTTGGGACATTTTTTGTTATCTCTGTTATCTTATATTAGGGTAACAAAAAATGTTCCTAAATCATTCCGCATCAAAATAATAAAAAAATCTATGCAGTCAAAATTTTTAAGGAAAAATATAAATCACTGCATTATGCTTTGAACGTGTTTTTTACACTTTGTTTTTCGGAAACTTTTTCACAAAAATGAAAATTGGACATTTTTAAAAATGTCCAAAAGTGTAAAAAATTCTAGAGAGTTCTAATTTGAAAAACATATTTTTTCTATTGAGGTATAAGTTATCTATAATATCTATAATATTTATATAGGAATGCCTCGTAAAACCACAAAAAAGTCATCTGGTAAGAATGCCAGAAGAACATATCGCAGAAAAGGAGGTTCTAAGAGTAAAACTGCGAAGAAATTAGCATCACCAAAAGCCAACACAAAAGAATTAAGAGAGAAGGGATTACACCAAGTGAAAGCATCAGAGATTATTCCTTGCACCAACAAGAAACACGGTTGTAACCTGAAACGATTTAAGCGTTTTGAATGCTATAAGGAAATAAAAACGAGTAAACATACAACAAAACCCGATAGTATTTATCTAAAACCGAAAGGTAATGGAACTCAGAAACTTAAAAAGGGGCTGATCAAGGTGTTCGACAAGTGGTTTGATTGCAGTCATTTTGAAGACGAATAAATTTTATATAACAACATAAATACTTGTTATTGTATAATAACATAACTACAATGTCTCACGACGAAGTAGATATTGAAAAACTAACATTCGAAGAACTCAAAGAATTTTGTAAGTCTTTCGATGTTAAAACTTATAGTAGACATATAAAAACGGACCTTATTGGATTTATAAAAAAACTAACAGTCAAAAAACTCAAAGAACTGTGTAAGTGTTTCAAAATTGAAAATTATAGTAAACACGATAAAGAAGCACTTATTGGAGGTCTTATAATAAAAATAATTTTTGAGGAACGTACTGACCCAGAAAATCCTTCAGTAAAAAGATATTGTAATACTACTATTGCGGATGAAGAGTGTCCATTTTGTGGGGCATCAAATTGTTGTTGTGGAAGTGGTTATTAACGTTTTAAATCTGTAACGCATAATATTAAAATATTCTATACAAAAACATAAACATATCTTATTATATATAATAACAACAATGGAGAACGACAACAGAATTGCAGAATTAGAAGAAAAAGTTTGCAAATTAGAGGAAGAATTGCAGTCAACCAAAGAACATTTGAAACGATATACCGCCCCAGCAAGCAGAAAACAGTATTATCAAAACAACAAAGAATTAGTGAAAGAGCGTATTAGCAAATGTAGACCGACATCCGAGCAATTAAAGGTGTATAATCGGCGTGCCTATCTAAAGCGAAAAGAGAAACTCAAAGAAGAATCAGAGAAGGAGAACCTTTAGGAATTTTTAATTATTATTCATAATATTAATTAAATAATAATATCTATATATAGAATATAAGAAGATGGTGATTTGTAAGGACCCTGATTGTAAAGTGCGAGCAAGTTTTAATAATAAAGGTGAAACCCCGTTATATTGTGGAACACATAGATCAAGTGGAATGGTAAATGTAATAAGTAAAATATGTGAACATGGAAAACGAAAGTCATATTGTAAAGAATGTAAGGGAAGTCAAATATGCGAACACGATAAAAGAAAAGACGACTGTAAACAATGTGGCGGTAATTCATATTGCATACATGGAAAATGGAAAACTATATGTAAAGAATGTAAGGGGAGTGAAATATGCGAACATGGAAAAGTGAGATATAGTTGTAAGGACTGTGGAGGAAGTCAAATATGCGAACATGGAAAACATAAAAGAATTTGTAAAGAATGTAATCCAAAAGGATTTTGCAAACACGGGAAACAAAAACAACAATGTAGAGACTGTGGAGGAAGTCAAATATGCGAACACGGGAAACAAAAATTTAATTGTCGAGAATGCGGAAATGGTTTATGTAAACATAACAAAAATAAATATAGTTGTCGAGAATGCGGAACTAGTTTATGTAAACATAACAAAAATAAATATAGTTGTCGAGAATGTGGAGGAAGTGCTTTTTGTGAACATGGAATACGAAAAGCACGATGCCGTGATTGTGGAGGCAGTGATATTTGCGAACATGGAAAACAAAAAGCACGATGCCGTGATTGCGGCGGGTCCTCATTATGTAAAAACGATTGGTGTACTACATATGCGAACAAAAAATACGATAATTATTGTTTATATTGCTATATGCACATGTTTCCAGATAAGCCTGTCGCACAAAATTATAAAACCAAAGAAGCAGCGGTAGCGGAATATATCAAGAGCAAATATAGTCAATTTGAATGGAGAACAGATAGACGAATTCAAGACGGATGCTCCCGCCGAAGACCAGATTTGCTTTTGGACCTTGGTTATCAAGTAATCATAATTGAGATCGATGAAAACCAGCATACAGATTACGATTGCTCATGCGAAAATAAGCGCACAATGGAGTTATCTCAAGATGTTGGCCATAGACCGATCGTCTTCATTCGTTTCAACCCAGACGATTACGTGGATGGAGGAAAAAAAGTCAGTTCTTGTTGGGGACTGAACAAATTATGCATTTGCACTGTTAAAAAAACGAAAAAGAATGAATGGACCGAACGGTTACATGCGTTATCATCCCAAGTAGATTATTGGATAGACGAAAATAACAAAACGGATAAAACGATTGAAATAGTCCAAATGTTTTATGATAGATAAATTTAGTGTATATTTTATATAGTATTTTGTGTATCAACCTTAATAGTAGAACCTGTTTTTTTACATGCACGCATATGTGCTGAAAGCGACTTCTTAGTGGGTCCCGTCCAATTTTCACAGATTTCACATGTGAATCCTTTCTTAGTGAAAGAGAACTTTGTTGAAAGATATTTTTCAAGCGACATCAAAACTAATTCCTCGAGCTGGCTGACCAACTTGCGCTGATTCTCTCTCGTAGACGCAATGATATTATCCTTTTTACTCAGGAAACTTTGAAATTCGTAATTAATGCTTTCAAGGATTTCTGAAGAAATCGAATTATCGTCATGTTCTCCATGGACAATATCTAACTTTGACGAAAGACTATCTATTATATCAATTGCGGATTTAATTTTATCTGCGTCGTATTGAACATTATGTAAGTAAACGAGAACCAGATTATTATGGATATCGATCTGAAAATTCTCTTTGGATACAATCCCGCTGGTTTGAGAAAGAAAAATACCATGCATCCTAAGACTGTTCGCATCTTTGACAAATTTATCCAGTTCTTGGTTATTCAAATTACGCGAGTAGCATTTATTTTCGAGTAAAATCTCAACTTTATTCTGTCTTTTCAATACAAGGTCACCACTTCCACTCTGAATAGAAGTATTTACAATATCCGCAGTTGGATACATTTTTGTAACAACATCTTCCAATTGACGCTCTGATACACCTCCTTTCAACGAAGAATTATTAAATTTGGCGAGGTACTGACCTAGTTCATCAAATACTTTTTCGTTAGAGGTGCTTGCGTTTTTGACTGCGTTGAGGTTATTCTGAATGCGTTCTTCACTCGCTGAAATGCACGTATACAAAGGAGTATTTAACGATTGAAACAGACTACTACATTTCGTATCAAAATTGGACACGAAATTCGTGATCGAACTTGAATCGACAGATGTTTCAAGCAATCTTTTCGTCTCAGTAGTCAGGTCTGCTTTGAAAGAATCTAACATCTGCGAAATAACCTTTGAGTTCTCGTCCTTACCCACAACTTCGTTGATAATCATTCCTGTTTTTGATAGGAGTTCTTGGTTTTGTTTTTCAAGATAATTGGTTAATTTTTCATTATTGTCTGAAGAACTGATATGCACGATATTTTTTACGTCTTCGATGTAATCGCGTTTCAGGTCAACGAATTTTACCGTAAGGTTATTGCTAATGGTGTTCTCCATACTCTTCAGTTCACCTTTCATTTCAGAGATCTTGGAATTTTGTTCTCGGAGAGTGGACAGTATTTCAGTTCGGATCGATGTAGTATCCATATCATCTATTAAGGATTCGATAACGTCACAGAATAGTTCGTTCATTCTGTTAATATCCAAGTTTGGATGACGAGTATAAAACTCATGCACTCTTGCACTGTTGATAGTAAGAGAATGATCACCCATTTATATATCTTACGTTCTCAAATTTCTATATCATTTTATTACTTTAATATATTACTTTACAAAGTAATATTGTAAGTTAATAGATTT
>Ga0233440_1001037_pt1 | contig 27333 bp, 25 predicted proteins | sample SI_123_September_5_FD_182791 | JGI IMG/M metagenome (GOLD analysis project Ga0233440, IMG submission 182791) | Seawater microbial communities from Saanich Inlet, British Columbia, Canada - SI_123_September2016_120_MG | ecosystem: Environmental > Aquatic > Marine > Inlet | place: Canada: British... | reverse complement strand
AGAACTTCTTCATTCAAAGATATAAATTCTTTATTTTTGAATAATTCTGTTAAATCCAGTGATTTAGATTCATCAAAATTATCTAAATCTTGTCATAATTTAATATCTAGTTTTCAAATCTTTGTTCTTCTTAGTTTTGTAACATATCATCATGTTCATAATAGTTCTCATAAATCAAAAGCTATGCTTCTGATATAGGTTCCAGCACTTACAGTTGTTCTAAAACTTGCTTCAGGATATTTGTAATCTAATAATTCTATACTACTAATAGTTACTTCCCTCTTTTTCATTTCAAAACTTTCTCATGCCTTTATTCTTTCTAATGCTTTTTTTCATCATAATTTCAGTGCTGAATACTTTGGTGGCACTTGAAAAATAGTTCATGTGAAATTTTTCTTTAATAATTTTTTTATTTTTTCCTTTGTAATACTATTCTCGGCTTTTTTTTGAGCATCTGTAGATATAAACTCAACCTCTGTTCACAAATCAAATGATTCTGAAACTCAATCAAATCTAACACTAAATTCATATTCTTTTGTATCTTTTTCAAAATATGGAATAAGCTTAGTATAATTTCAAACAGCAATTAAAAGACCTCCTGTTGCCAGAGGGTCTAGAGTTCAAGTATGTCACATTTTTCTAGTATTAAGTTTTTTCCTAAGAATCCTTATTACATCAAAACTAGTAACATTTAACGGCTTATCTATTAAATAAAATCTATTCATAAAAATATATTTCTCCCTTTTTCAAAGGGAGTCCCCGTAGGGGGAGGGATTAAAAAAATAAGAATGAAAGGTTAATAATCATAACTGCTAGGTGAATCAAAAAACCTAGGTGTAGTGTCTATTCAGAGATTTGGTTGCATGAATGAAAAAGATTTGAAATTATAGTATCATAAATCTAAAAATACTTTTCATGTAATATCTGATGCATCTATAAAGCTAGTTCTTCATTGTATAGCACAGCTAGAAAAACATTCTCTAGAATCAGTTGAGTGATTCCTATTATCTCCTAGAACAAAGAACTGATCTTCTCAAAGATTATATTGATGCATAGCCTTACTTCATCATACAAAAGTAAATCATTTGTTTTCTTCATTTAAATATTGTTCATCCAACTCTATGTATTCTGTATCTGTTTGTTTTTTAACATATACAATTCCATCTTCTATTTTAACAGAATCACCCGGTATCCCAATAATTCTTTTTAAAAAATACTTTTTTTCTTCACTAACATTAGGTTTAAACACAATTACATCTCATCTGTCTGGATTTCAAATCAAATATGAAAGTCTATCAACAATTATAAATTCTCTATCAAAATATGATGAATACATTGATTGTCAGTTTATTTGAAAAGGCATTGCTATAAATGTTCTAACGACAAGTACTATCACAACAATAAGTATCAAGTCCTTAAAAAAATCTATTATCTCATTTTTGTCCATTTTTCTTTCTATTAATTTCGAATTAAAACTCTGATATATTATATTGTAATATATATAATTGCAATAAAAAATTGAAAGCAATTGTATTGCTTTCAATTTTTTATAAATGATTTTATTTTTCATCATCACTTTTTAGCCAATCTGGAACTGTCATACCATCATCCCAAAGCTCAGAAGTATTATTTCATTTCTTTTTCTTTTTATCTAGTTCTTTTGTGTCAGTTTTTTTTGTTTCTACTTTTTTGCTAGATTTTGTTGTTGCTTTTTTTTCTGGACTAGTTGTTTTTTCTTTTGTTTCTAACTCTTTCTTAACTACTTCTTTTTTTGGAGTCTCTACTTTTTTTACTTCTTCTTTTTTTGTAGCTTGTTTTTTTACAATTTTATCTGTTTTACTAGTATCTACTTTTTTTGTAGTTGTTTCTTTTGTTGGAGCTTTCTTTTCTTCTACTTTTGGAGTAGATTTTTTAGCTTCAGTTTTTATTTCTTCTTTTTTTGTCTTTGGTTCTTCTTTTTTTTCTACTTTTGGAGTTTCCTCTTTTTTGATAGTTTCTTTTTTTTCAATAGTTTTAGAATCACTAGCTTTTGAATCTGTTTGTTTCTTTGCTTCTACTTGTTTTGTTTCTTGTTTTTTTATTTCTTGTTTCTGTGAAACTTCTGTTTTTTCTTCTTTCTTTTCTTCTTGTTTTTTAACTACTTCTTTTTTTTCTGTTTCCTCAAAACTTCATTTTAGCCAATCTGGAATATTATCATCTACTTTTGTTTTTGTAGAATCTTTTTTAACATCTTCTGATTTAGTTGTTTTATCCTCTTTTGTAGAATCTGTTTTTAACCATTCTGGAATAGTTTTATCCTCTACTTTTGTAATTTCTTCTATTTTTTCATCTGATATTGTTTCTTCTATTTTTATTTCTTTTTTATTTATTTCTTCTTTTTTAACTACTTCTTTCTTTTCTATTTCCTCAAAACTTCATTTTAACCAATCTGGTACATCAGATTTTTCTTGTTTTGAATTTGCTTTATTAGATTCACTTCCCTTATTTTGATCTTTTATTTGTTTATTTTCAGGTTTATTTTCATTCTTTGCTTTATCTTGTTTTGTAGTATCTACTTGTTTTGTTTCTTCTTTTTTTGTATCATCTGCAAAATTTCATTTTAACCAATCTGGTACTTCATCAGCTTTTGCATCTTTAGTTTCTCAAATTTTAGGTTCATTAAATAAATTTTTATCTTCTAAAGGATCTTTTTTTTCTTCTTTTATATTGTTACTATTATCTTCTTTTTTTGATTCATTAGTTAAAATTGGATTATTTTCTTGTAGTGGATCAACTTTTTCTTCAGATTTTATTTCTGACTTTTTATCTTCTTCTTTTAAATCTTGAAGAATATCTAGTTCCATATCTGTAGACGCATCCTTTTTCACTTGTTTAGCTCCGGAAGTTTTTTCTATAATAAAGTCTTGGAATCAAATATTTTTATCTTTATTTACTAGTAAATAATAAATATAATAAAGTAATATTATTAATCCAAATCATCAAATAATTATAAATAACCATTTAATTACACTCATAAGTAATCATAAAAAACTAGATGATCCTCATTCATTTTCTTCATTTACAACATTTTCTATTTCTTCTTCTGGTATATTAGCAACTCATCCATAAATTAATGTAACCAAGATAGCTTTGAAATCAGTTTTTTGTTTATTTGTCATTATCTTATCAACAGCAATTACATCAAGTATTTCTGTTCATAAAAGTTTATTTTCTTCTACATTTCAGTTATCTCTAATTGCCTCTAGTTTTGCAACTAAATCAGTATAACAATTTGATACTTCGCTAGTTACTGAATCCGTACAGACAACAGTTTCTGGGATTAAATTTTTAAGTGCATTAAATGTAATTGCTTTTTCACTTTTATCTTCTTGGTTTTCAACAAGTAAAGATTCAAGTAAATCAACTATCTCATCACCATTAGCAACTGCTATATCATATATATAACCTTCAAATTCTAATATTATATTAGTTTTTTCTCTATTATCTGACCATTCTTCTTGTAATTTTTGAACATACATTAATGCTTTTAATTTATGTTCTTTTGGTAATGCATTAACATAATCTTTTAATTTTTCTATTTTTAATTTAATACTATCAGATACTCCATCAAATATAACAGTATCCAAGTCTATAATATTTTCTTCTATATAATTTTTTACTATAGTTATATCTTTTGAATCAACTATTTCTCAAGCAGTATTTTTAACGAATACTCTAGCTTTTTGAAATTTATTTTCATTTAATACTATTTTAATAGCTTCTCATGAAGTATATGAATCTAATTTTTTATTATCCTCATCATCATCATTTCAACCATTTAAATCAGAATCATATTCTAAATCATAATCAACAACATAGTTAGTAATATCTGGTTTACTTTCTCATAGATAAACATATATTCCATCAGTTACTTTTTCTAATACTATTTCATTTTCTTCATTTAGTGAAGGATTAGAAAATACTACTAATCAAGTTTTACTTGCTAATATTCTATTTTTTACATTCTTAACTACTTTTTGTTCAATTGATTTTACCTTTGTTCATTCTGAAATTTTTAAGCTTACAACATGTGAAACTTCTTTATCAGTATATTCATGATTAAAATATTTTGTATTTTTGATAACAGTTCCATCTCATAAATCCCATTCGAAATTATCAGCTTTTCATATACTTTTATCAAAGAATATAAATTTATTTCCTATTGAAATATATCAAAAATCTGGTTTTAAAACATTTGATACATTTATAGTTAAACTCTTTGTATTAGAAAATCATTTATATTTAGCTTTTACTTTTGCATGTTTTTCTCATGAAGAGATATATGAGTTAGTAGTTACATTTGATGTAGTTTCTTTATCATAAAATCAGTCTCCATCAAAATCCCAAGAATAGTTAACTTTTTTTGTTAAATCTTGACCTAATATATTTTCAGCATTAACTGTAAAGACTACTTCATCTCAAATAGCTACAGAAGAATCATCTACTGATAACTTTATTAATGGAGTATTTAAATTATCTCAAGTTAAAGTCATAAAATACTTTGACCCTGTTATTTCTTCTGAAGTAATTCTTTCTTCATTGTTATCTTTCATAACAACAACAAAGTAATAATTTCATGTAACTTTTGGTAATACAAAACTTGTTGATGGTAATTTTGTAGCTCTGAAATCTTGTGGTTCAGAATCTATATCTGTATAATAATACCATAAATATGATTGGATAATTCAGTCTTTATCTTTTGATCAAAGTGCCGAGACATTAACAATTACTGGATCAGTTGTATCATCTATTACTCTAACATCAAGAGCAGATAAAGTTGGTTTTACATTTTTTACTTCTACATAAGTTGTACTACTATGTGTTCTACCATTATCATCACTTTTTACAGTTAATTTTACTGGAAAACATCATAGTTCATCAAATTTCTTTTGAAACTCTGAGGAATTTTTAAATGATTCATTTCCTAATTTCCATGAATATGTTAATCATGTATTTTCACCTGTAATATTAATACTTTCTTTTCATGAAAAACTTACACTATCAACTCTATTTACCATATATGCTCATTCTCATCCACATGCATTATCATCAAATGCTAAATCATTTCTCGTAGAATCTTGAACTAATATAAATGAATATGGGCTATTTGATTCTCATATATATATATTTTTTGAAAATGTATTTATTTTGTCATCAGCATCTCTAACTTTTAGTTTAACATTGAAAATACCACTTTTTACAAATTTATGTGATATATTTCCATCTTTACCTCACTGAGTTTCAGCATCTCAAAAATCCCATTCATAAAATCTAGCTTCTGGTGAATTTGTGACAAATTTAACAAAATTTTCTCTTTGTGCTACTCTAGGGAAAGCAAAGAATTCAACTGATAAAATTGATTTAACGGGTACTTTTAATTTCTTTTGTGCAGATATACTATCTGGATCTCTTACTTCTAATATAACTGAATGATCTCATATTGAATCAAAAGTAAAATATCATGTTGAACCATTAAAGTTTGAATCTTCTAGTTCTACTCTATTTCCATTTATAATCCAAGTGTACTTTAATTTACCGTCATCAGTATAATCTGGATCATAACTTTTGGTAGCATCGAAAAATACTCTATTTGGTTTATTTGGGAATGGTATAGAATGAGAAAAATCAGCACTTGGTGCTCTTGAATTTATATATATTATCTTACTATCTATATCCACTTCTCATGAAGGTTCAGTTACCGTCATTTTTACATTATATTTACCTTTATTTTCAAAAGAATATGTGAATAAACTTCATGCTTTTCTAAAGATGATTTCATCCTGATTTAAGTCGATAATTTCCCAAGAATAACTTAGGTCTTTATTTGATCAACTATTTTGTGCTGAAAATGTAAATTTATCTCATAAAAATCATTCTTCTAATGGTGTATTTATAGTTGCTATTGGATCATGTACATTTATTACAAATGTTCTTTCAATTTCTTTTAATTCGTTTGTTTTTAATGTTAACTTAACAGTGAATTCTCATTCTTTTGCAAAAACTACTCTTTCTACCCTTGGATCTCAAGAATATTCTCTAACTTCTCCATTTCAAAAATCCCATGTTGTTTTTATAAATTCTGAACCAGAAGTAGCTGTTGAACTAGTTGCATCAATTAATAATCAATATCTAGCCTCTTCAGGTGTAAATTTAAGTTCATTTTCATTTCTAAGTGATATAGAATTTACTTTTATAATAACAGATGCCACTTTTTCTTTTATAATAACATCCGCTCTAGAAGAAAAAGGTAATACATCAGTATATCATTTTACATTTTTATGGTCAGATGTTACATCTAAAAAGATTGAAAAGTTTCATTCCTCTTTAAATAAATGAGTAAGAGAAATATTATCACCTAATATTTTTCTCTTTCCATCTTCGTGCATCCACCATGTGTAGTTATATGAAGGAATCTTTGTCCCTGTAGGATCAGCAACATTTCATCTAAGAGTCACTGTTAATGGAGCATTTCATGTTTTTGGGAAGGCTTCAACTCTTCAACTAACTGATTGAATATTTGTTTTTTCTAAAAAATTTTCAATTGCTCATATTATTTCTGTATAGTTAGAAATATTATTTGGGAACTTTATCCCTCTTTCAATTGAAGTTTTAAGGTGATTGTAATAATTTTTGTTTGTTAAACTATCTGGTAAGTAATTGTATCATTGCTTAGCTAAGTCTCATATACGAGTTGCAGAAGCTATATTAACACTTCAGTCTAACTCAAATTTATTTCTCAAATTAAAAAATTCATCAGTAATTCTATATCTATACTCATTAAATGTTGCAGCATCTACAACTCTTAACTCTGTATAAACAGGCTCATTGTCCGCGGAGTAAGCTGGATCAGAATATGTAGTAAACATTCAGAACACAAGGAATGCAAGTACGATTTTCTTAAACATGTTTTTTTATTTGTAATTGGTTATTTGTTATATAATATCACAAAAAATATATATAAGCAAAAAATCGAAGACATAAATAAAAAAAACTGAGAAATGTATCTTCATTTTTAATTTTTGATATAGAATTTAGTTAATAAATATACTCAAAATATACTCTTTTAATATATTTTAATTTGCTTTTTAATAATAACATGTATAATAAAAATGAAATTTAGTATTTTTTACTTAAATTTCATACATTATTTTACCATATTAACAATATATATTATGGATTTAAACAAAGCGCAGATTATAGGTAGAATTACACAAGATTTAGAGTTAAAACAAACTCCAAATGGGCAAAACGTAATGAGTTTTTCAGTTGCAACTAATAGAAACTGGACAGATTCTAGTGGAATGAAACAAGAACAAGTAGAGTTTCATAACGTAGTATTATGGTGAAAATTAGCTGAAATAGCAGATCAATATTTAAATAAATGATCTAAATTATTCTTAGAATGAAGAATTCAAACTAGAAGTTGGGAAGCACAAGATGGATCAAAGAGATATAAAACTGAAATAGTATGAGAAAATATGATAATGCTTGATTCTAGAACTGATTCTGAAAACTTCAGTAAAAAAGCAGAATCATCTTCTAATAATACTCCTGCTGTTAAAAAAACTGAATCTAAAAAAGAAGAAGAAATTTCTATCGAAGATATTCCTTTTTAATAAAAAATTATATAATAAATAACCCTACCCTGAATCCTTTCCCTAAAATTATGGAAAGGGGCTACATTTACTTATATTTTGTAGCCTTCCTCCCTAATTTTAGGGAGGAAATGCAAAGGTGGGTTATTTTTATTTTATATTCTCTAATTTATATAACTCTCATTCATCAGTAACTATATATAATTTTTCTTTATTAATATACATTTTTCACAAAGCTAGTTCTGTTTCGTAAACTAGTTTTTTTTCTTTTGTATTTGGGTTATAATATACTATTAAATCCTTATTATTAGATTCAAATCATAAATTATTAAGTATTCTTTTTTCATCTTTATTTACTAAGCCTAGATATCAATCATCAAAATGTATAAAATCAGAAAAATATGTGAAAAATTCTAAATCTTTATCATAAATTGAATATATAAAACTACCCTTGGAACTTACAATTATAATGCTATTATTTATAGTACTTTTTACATAATCAACATCAATATCTAATTTGATAGTTGATATTATTTTTGTATTATCTTTATATACAAATTTTTTATCTCATACTTCTATGTACAAATCCTTTCTTGTTCATTTAACTATATCTACTCTCAATTGGTCAGCTAATACTAGAGGAAAACTTCAGATTATATCCTCATTAAAAAATAAATCTAGACCATCTCATGATTGTTTAAAATAAGCTTTATAACTATTTTCTAGCCTGAAAACTCTGTAATTATTATTTTTTTCCTTTATTTCTTCTATTTTTTGAGTATTTGTTAATTCTTTTTCTACTATATTTCTTTTTATTAATTTTGGTTTGTTTTTTTCTTCTATTTCCTGTTCTTGTTTTTCTTTTTGTATAATTTGTTCTTCTCTAACTTTTTCTTGTTTATTTGGTATATATTTTAAATGATAATATATATATCCCGCTCATATAAATCAGATAATAATTAGTATTCAAAGTAATCTATTACTCATAGCGTAAATTTAAAAATATTAGCTATATATTAATCTCTTTCAATTTCATTGCAAAGTTTTTTCTTGATATTCAAAAAAAATCTTGTACTATTCTTTTAAACTCCTCCCACTGCGGGGCCCCCCTTTGAAAAAGGGAGAATTTAATATCTAAATTCCAATAAATGATAATAAACTGAAAAAATATAGCACTAAATATTTATAATAATATTAAATGAACAATTTCTAATCTAGAAAATAAACCAACTCTTTGAGCTATATTAGTATGAGATAATTCTTCAAGTATTAGATATATAAAACAAAAAAAGAAATGGGCTGAATATGTTGGTATAAATTTTAATCTAGTGAAATTTGAAGAAACTATAAGTGAAGTAGAATTATTAAAACAAATAAATGATTTTAACAATGATACTAATATAAGCTGATATATAGTTCAATTACCTCTTCCAAAACATATAAATGAAACTAATATAATTCACTCAATTTCTCCAGAAAAAGATGTAGATGGTTTTCATCCTATTAATCAATGAAAAATACTTATCTGAGATCATAGCGGATTAGTACCCTGTACACCTGCATGAATAATGGAAATATTTGATTCAGAATCTATTGATGTCGTTTGAAAAGTAATATGTGTAATTGGTAGAAGTAATATAGTTTGAAAACCTATTACTTCCCTATTAATAAATGCATGAGCAACAGTTATTAGCTGTAATAGTAAAACAAAAGATGTATCAAAATTCACAAAAGAAGCTGATATAGTAGTAGTTGCTACATGACAACCATGATTATTAAAAGAAGAAATGCTAAAATCTTGAAGCATTGTTATAGATGTTTGATTTACAGTAGTTGATTGAAAAATTCACTGAGATGCTGAAACTGAAAAAATAGATTCTGCGTGACACAATATTACACCAGTTCCAGGTTGAGTTTGAGCATTAACTGTTGCCTTACTTATGAAAAATACACTAAAGGCTCATACAAAATAAAAACAATAAAAAACTATTGACTTACACGCGTTTTTTAATAGAATATGTCTCGCAAGTTACAAGGATGTTTTTTGCGGGTATAGCTCAATTGGCTAGAGCATCTGCCTTCCAAGCAGAGGGTTGTGAGTTCGAGTCTCATTACCCGCTCCATTTAAAAATTTGCAATAAAAGTAGAAAGTACAAGTTTGCTACTCTCTACTTTTATTTATATACGGGTGTATAGCTCAGTTGGTTAGAGCGCACGACTGATAATCGTGAGGTCCCAAGTTCAACTCTTGGTACACCCACCATTAAATAAATAAAAAACTAAAGCTGTTTGTTTTTATTAAACAGCAGCTTTAATTTTTCGGAAACTGGCGCAATTGGTAGCGCACGCGTTTTGGGAACGCGGGGTTGTAAGTTCGAGTCTTGCGTTTCCGACCATTTGTTAAAATAAAAAAAAGACAACTTAATATTTATATTAAGTTGTCTTTTTTATTGATATATTTTCAATAGAGGTATAATGAAATAGAAAAATAACATTAACCTATATAAATATGAATAAACATGAAAAGATTAATTATATTGAATTTCCTTCTAAAGACATAGAAAAAACTAAAACATTTTTTCAATCAGTTTTTAACTGGATATTTAAGGATTATTGACCAGATTACATTGCTTTTAGTAATGAATGAATCGATGGATGATTTTTTAAAACGAATAATTTTTCAACAACTAATAATTGAAGCTGTCTAGTAGTATTTTATAGTGAAGATATATATTTAACACAATCAAAAATAATAAATGCATGAGGAAAAATAATAAAAAACCTTTTTGAATTTCCTTGAGGGTTTCGTTTTCATTTTTCTGATACAAATGATAATGAATATGCTGTATGGACAGATAAACAAATAAAAATATAGAAAAACATTATTATTTATTTACTATGAAACTCCCCAATCTCAGTTCTAATTTTATCTACGATGGTCGACCATTTGATAAACAAATAAAAAGACAACTTAATATTTATATTAGTTGTCTTTTTTATTTGCAAAATACAAAATAATCATATAATATATGTATATACATTGTAACTACACATATTATGACAACAACATTTCAAATAAGAGTAGATGAAGATTTAAAAAATGAATTTTTAATAGCCTCTAAAGATAAGTGACTTGATTGAAGTATGCTTATTAGATATTTTATGAAAAGTTTTACTAATAAACCAGAAATAGTTAATTTCGATATTAGGGATAGTTTTTTTGATTCAATGATGAATGATAGTCAAATAACTACTAAATTAGAAAAAATATCTAATAAACTTGATAAAATATGATTTTAATAAGTAAAACTTTTGAAAAATTATTAGAAAAAATCAAATCAGTTTGAATAAATGAAATTAAAATAGAAATAAATAAACATCAGTCTTGATTAGACAATTTTATAGAAATATGAAAACTAAAAAATAGAAAAGTTTTAAAATGATATTTACTTCATAAAAAAGTTAGATTATTAGTTTTATTTCAAGAAAAAAACTGAAATTATCTTCCCTTTTATATAGTAAGAAAAGAAACTAAGGATTGAAAAAATATAACTAAAGACTCTCTTAATATATTATCTTGAAAACTTGATAATATATTTGAAGATTTAGAAAATGAAGATTATAAAATTATTGATTAAATTTTTCAATCTCAGTTCTGACTTTATCTACGATGGTAGACCATTTGATAAACAAATAAAAAGACAACTTAATATTTATATTAGTTGTCTTTTTGTTTATAAATTTTTATAAATCTCTCATCTACTACCTGTTTTAAAAAATGATATAGAAATAGTATTTTCTATTATTTCATATAAAAATCTATATTTTCAAATACGTAGTCAGTATGAATTTGGTAATCAGCTAATTAATCTAATATCCAAATCATTTTCATATGGATCGTTAACTAAAAATACTAATGCTTTTTCAAACTGATCAAGAATTATCTCTCACTTATGTTTTTCTAAAAATTTAAGTACTGGTTTTTCTAGTATTACTTTATACATACTATTTAAGTGATTTTAAAAAACTAAAGGCTTCTACTCAGTCTGTTCAATGAGAACTATTTTTATATGCATTAATATCTTCAACTGTTGCCTCTTCTTTTAAAAATGACATTTTTTTCAAATTATTATAAGTATCTATACTTAAAAATACTCAAACTGGTTTATTTTGAGAAAGAACAATTTTTGTTCATACATTATTTAAAGATTTTATAATGCTAGTTGTTTTATCTCTAACGTCTGAAATTGATACATATGAATCTGCTATTATCATAATAAATATATTATTAAGTAAAATTACCAATAAATTATATGTATTTTTACTAAAAAATCAAATATTTATCTTCAAATCTCTCAATCTCAGTTCTAATTTTGTCTACGATGGTCAAGCATTTTAAAAAAATAAAAAAGCTCTTAATTAAGAGCTTTTTTATTCTAATATTTTTATGTTTAATGAGAGCCACCTGAACTAAATAATTATATTCCAAATATTTTGTCCATAACACCCCCATCGCTATCTAAAATCTTTCTAAATATATCAGGAATTTCTTCTTTTTTTCTATCACTAATCTCATGTTCTTCTCTTATAGAATTTATAAATCATTCTATGTCTTCCTTTTGTAATCTTATGCTGAAATTTTCCTCAAATTCACAATAACTTAATGATGAATTTATAGCTGAATCATGTATTGTAGCTCATGTAGGATCAATAATAACAACTTCGCCTTTATCATTAGTACATCTTGATGCTTCTCTTAATATAGTTTCTACTAATTCTATATCTCATTTTTTTGATAATATATTAGTTAAAAGATATGATATTATAACAAGATCCGTTGATTCTGAGGCTATCGGAAGGCTTCATCATACTCATCATACAAACTTGATTTTATCTTTAACTCAAAAAAAGTTTCTCAAATGTTTCTTAAGATAGTCAATATCTAATCATGGCCTACTATCCTCTAGATTACTCAATGAGAGTTTAGCATTTCATATAATTGTATTATCCTTTCTTGCTCGATTTGGTATATGTTTTGGGTCTACACTAATATAATTAACATTAGGAAATCTATTTATTAGATCTGCTGCAATTGGAGATACTCATCATCATATATCTAATACAGTTTTATCATTTAAATCTTTTTCACGTAATCAAAGATGGGTTGACGTTTCCTCAGATTTATAAGTTCCAGCTAGTCCTACGATTTTTAAGTCTTCTTCTGCATTTTTTCAGTCAAAAGCATGAAAAACTAAATGTAATCATAAAACATGTTGTTCTGCTAATAATTTATCTAAAATTCAATATTTTTCCAGTATATCAAGCTTTACTTGTATAAATTTTTCATTATTCATTAAGCTATAAAAAAATTGTTTTCACTGTGTTCAGAAGTATTCATCTAAATGATAGTAATGTGGTTTAGTTTGTTTTTCTTCCATATTAAGAATTTTTGACAAAACATATGAAAAAAATAAATGTAGTTCTTTTTTTCATCTAAAAATTTCAAGATAATAATTTAAATCACTTCTTGATAAATCTCTTTCATTAAACTCAAGACAATCATTAGTATCTATCTGCTTTTCAACTATTTTTTTAGATAAGAGCTTTGTTTTATGTTTCTGACGTTCAATAGATTGTACAAAGTCTGCATCTTCATACAGTCCAGATGGTAGCTTTTTGATTCAATCCAAGGCCTCACTTCTATCTTCTTTAGGTAGATTACTTATATATCAAGCAGTCCTATCTCTAAATCCTGCATAATAAGATAGATCTTTTATCATACTAATCTTAATATTATTATATAATATACAGCATGTTATATAATAATATTAAATTATGTCAATAGTACTTTTTTATTTGACTTATATATAATAGGATTTATAATATACTTATTCTTAAATAAATCTATTATATTGAATAGATTTTTTATTATCAAAATATATATCAAATTATACAATATGGAAATAATTCATGATTACGAGGACAATTGATGACAAAGTGATGTATATAAAGATTGAGATAGAGTCATAAAAAAATATCTATGAATAACTGAATTTCAAGCGGTTACTTACGTACACATACAGTCTCTCCTTAATGAGAAAGAAGTGGAACTAGATATTGAACCACCTATAATGATTCAAAACGATGAGATTAAATGAATTAATGTCAGTTTTTCCTTTATTGATATTGAAAGTATCGCTAAGGAAAAAGGTGTCGTTACAATTAGTTGAGATTTTATAGACTGAAATACACTTAATTCCTTGCTTACATCATGATATATTAATAAAGAAGATATATACTCTATAAATATATTGAAAAATACTATTAATGAACACCTAGAAACAAGTTTTGGTTTTGATATGTCAACATGATATATTTGAAATCAAACACACACACTAAATATAAAGGTCTTGAGATATGATCCTAAATCAAAAAAGTTAATCTTAGTCGTTACAGATATTGCATGTGAAATAGCTGATTTTATTGATAATAATCTTGCATTAATTAACCAGCTTTTGAAGAGTTATAAATAATACTAAATCGTAAAATTTTAAAAGAACTATAATAATTACATTATAGTTCTTTTCTTATGGTAGCTAAACAAAATATTGCATAGAATAAATGATTAGAAAGAATATTCAAAGTATAATCAATACATAAATTAGATCTTTGCTTCATACTTTTTCATCTAAAAGACTATAAAAGCTTTTAAAATTACTTTCAATATATTTTAATGATAGTTCTTTCTCATAATTAATTTGCTTAACTGAATCTCCCAGATTCCAATTATTCCCAATCAATAATTTTTCTGCTTCTATCATATCAATACCTGTATCCATAGTATAAAAATTTATATTATAACTTGGATGTGTTGAATTAGAATTATATCTATTATTTCTCACTTCAATTACTGAATATCACATATTTCATAAATAAAATATCTTATAATACTTCATTCTATTTTCCTCAGAAGCATTCTTTATTCACTTCCTCTGTAAGTTAGCAAGTTTATAGCTTAGTTTTTTAAATCTCCTCTTAAATTTTCTATCTGTATCTCTTAATATAATTTTTCACTTTTCATCAAGCTCTATAATATCTCAGTTTTGTCTAATCTTTCTTAATTCATCATTATTTTCTAAATTTTTATAAACATTTTCAGTTAAATTTTCAATGCTATCTTCTATAGCTATAATTTCTGATAATATTTTTTCACTAAATAAGTATTTCTTTTGAAAATCATTTACCTGTATTTTTATTTTATCAAATAACTCTTTATTTTCTACATAAATTTTGTGTATATTCATAAAGTCTAAATTAAGTATATAAACATATATATATATATATATATTAATATACTAATATTTTGTTCACAATCAATATTTCCTATATTGCTAGTTGATTTTACTATTTTAATAAGCCATATTAGAGTCCAAAATTAATTTAGTTGTCTTTTTTGTAATATAGCTTCTAATTGCAATCGATAATTACCAAAGGCACTAGCATTTCATCATCACTACAAGCTCAATGAGCAGCTTTTTGAGGAATAACTTCTCAAACATAAGCTTCAAGAGTATCTCTTAATACGTAATTGTCTTTCATAATTAAAACATAATCTCCAACTCTATCGAAGAGTTTTTTATTCACTTCTCCTAGTCCATAAAAATTATCATTAATCAATTGTTCTCATGGAAAATACCAGCAATATTTTGACATTGTAGTTTCCATGATTTTTTTAAAATCTTTGACTTTTCTTGGTCTTACGAAACAATCTACTACCCTTGGTTCCCCTGTGATTGGAATTGTTAAACATTCTTCTAAACCTGGAATATCTTTAAGCCAAAGTTGAGATTCTTTGGTATGGTCAATCATCCCGTGATCAGATACAACAATTAATTTTGTATTTGTTCCTTTTGCTGACTCTGCTAATGCTTGTATTTCTCTATCTATATCTTTAAATAACAAATTTGTTTTATCACAATTTACTCCATTAAAATGTTGTATAGAATCAAACTCGTCCATATAAGCATGGATAAATCTTCTCTCTTTTGATTTTGATTTTATCAATTCTTTTAATTCTATAAAGATATCCTTATAGGTTTTTGCCGCTATGATTTTTGTTTCTTTAGCAACGTACTTTATGAAATCTCTTTTTGATTTTTTTTCTTCTATTATAGTAAAACATTTTCAATTAAACCCATTATGTAAAGAGTCTATATCCATAATTTTATTTATATTAAAACCAGTATTTGATAAAGTTTCTTCCCCCGATATTGAAGTAAAAGGTAAAATCCTAGTAATTCCTCCAACTTCTTTAATATTAGCAGTCCAACCAGTAAGACCATGTTGTTGAGGAGGATACCCTGTTTGGAATACAGTGTTTGCACACGGAGTTGTTGATAAAAAAGTAGAAGTTAGTTTTGAATCTAAATTTTTCAGTAAAAATGAATTTTCTTGTCTTTTCAAATAATTATAACCAAGTCAATCTACAACAATTAATACAATGTTTTCAAAAGAGTCTAATTCTTCAGAACCTAATGATTTTAGCGTATTATATTCATGTTTCTTTCAAAAACTATTTGAAATAGAGCTCATTAAATTAACAATATTGTTATCTTTATAATTTGGTTTAATGAATTCGTACATAATAATTATTTTTTGTTAATTTCTTAAATATTTTATTTTAATACATAACTTCAACTATTCATCTTAAATAAATCATTCTCTATAGAATTTTTATTATCATAATATATATCAAATTTCTGATTGTTCATGTACTTTGCATACAAAGGAAAATCCTTGTTAGATATAATAAAATTTGTTTTATAATATAGTTCTTGGCTGGTAGTTACATTTTTATAATACAATTGTCAAAACGCTTCATTTAGAGTATATAGCAGATTGTCTGAAAACTCACTTTCTAGTTTTGTATCCATTATTATATTGATATATATGTCTTTTCATATGCTTTGAACATCTCTAAAAAAATCATATGTAAGCGTTTGTGGTGCTAGACTTTTTCAAACATAAACATCAATTATAACTGCATCATATTTTTTATTATTTTTTATTGAAGAGTTTATGAAATAACGAGAAGCTTGAGTATAAAAATTTATTTTTTCTGATAGTTTGTCTTGTAAGAAATATTTTTCTGAAATCTCTTTTAATGAGCTATCAATATCAACCACATCTATATTTTTGATACTTGTGTCCTTTGATAATTCATAAGGTAGAGTAAATCAGGCAGCTCATATAACTAATATGTTTTCGTAATTATTCTTAAGAACTTTTGATTTAATCTCTTTTATGTACGAGAAAAAACTTTCTTTTGTTGATATATCTATTCAAGAAGAAAATCAATCATTTTGAGATAAGATTCTTTTATTATTTTTTGTATCATATATAACAATATTGTGATATGCATTTGCTTTTTTATACAATATATTTTCTGCTAATAACTCCTTTGTTGTTATACCTATAACAGATAAAAGAAATATAATGAATCAAAGCACACTAAATACATTTATCTTTTTTTCTAACTTAAATGACATAATAACAACTATTCAAGAAAGTATGAATGAATTAAACAGAGCAGTCTTTTCAACTCATAAGCTTGGGAATAATAATGTAGAAGTAGCTACTGAACCCAAAAATGAACCAATTGTAGAATAAAATAATAACTTTCAGATTTTTTCTCATGTATTATTTCATTTTAATAATACTGATAACAATGGAATTGTTTGAGACGCTAAAAAGATTGGGATGAAAAATAATAAAAATGAAGCTAATAGAATAGAAAAGAAATAACTTGAAGTAGCTTCTAATAGCCTATTTAAGATAAGCTCATCGAGGATAAAAGTAAAAAACATATAATATGCACTAGCTATAACTAGGTTTCTTATGATTGTTTTAATAATAAAATTTTTATCATCCTTCTTTGATATTTTTCATCAAATAAAATATCAATATGATAAAGCTAAGAGAATTACTCAAAGAATAATAGAAGTTGATATTGAGCTAGATCCAATTATTGGTGTAAAATTACGTATCGCTATTATTTCAATAGATAAAGTTGTAAATCATTCAAAAAATGAAATAATGTATATTAATAAAGACATATGTAAAATAAATAATAATTATTAGATATATAGTATTAATATTTGAGATTAAAACAATTTATTAAATACATTAATATTTTGATAGATTGACATTTCTTTTTTATTAACTAATATACAAAACACTTTTTTTATATAGGAGAAAACGAAGTGAAAACACAAACAAAAGGTATTACTTTAAAAAATGGAGGAGTGATAAAACCAGTTGTTATTGATTGTTCTTTAGGAACTACTGGTGAAGGTCCTCCCTCAATCTTTGGAGGAGTTAGTCATAATAATGTTATTGATACTGATAATGCTACTATTATCCTTAAATCAATAACTAGGTTTCAAAAACCTGGCAACTTTGGCTCCTCTATCTTTAGCACAGATGGTTGGGCTATGAGTAGTTTTTTTATCCCATTACCTAAGAAATTTTGTTACTTTTCTTTTCTTGGATTAACTATTAATTCTTTGGGTTTACCTAATGAAGGAATTGATGAATTTTTCGAGAATGATTGGGAAACAATAGTAAGGATTGGGAAAAAAGTAATCATATCAATTTTTGTAGAATTTGGCTCGGGATCGGAAGATGATATTGAACAAGCTTACGAAAATGCTGTGTATATGATGAATAAAATTGAAGAAGAAACTGCTGGGAGTGATTTACTTGTTGCTGTTATTTTCAATGCATCATGTCCAAACCTAAAGGAAGGCGTCTGTAGTACTACGGATGGAATAGTAGAATGTGCGAAAAGAATGAAAGAGGCTACACCGAGTATAGCATTGGGAGTTAAACTAAGTTATGTACAACCTGTTAGCCTTGGTGTAAGGCTTCATAAAGAAGCAAAAGTCGATTTTCTTCAAGGGATAAATACTATCCCATGGAAAATTTTATTCCCACGTTTACCGTCTATTCTGTCGCATATTGGAGGCGGCGGAATTTCTGGACCATTGATTAGACAAAAAGCATTAGAATATGTAACTGAGTTAAGGAGACTTATTCCAGATGCGAAAATAATTGCTGGTGGAGGAATTTCCAGCCTGGAAGATGCAATAGAAAGATCAGAAATAGCAGATGTATTAGCAATTGGGATTCTTGTAAACAAGAAACCAAATCTTGTAAATACTATTATTTATCATTTTAACAATTAGGAGGCCATTGTGTCTGACAAAGTTAAAGAAATTACGATTATTAGACTTGACGATTGGCACTTACATCTTCGAGATGAAGGTGCAGGTGTGTTAGGTTCCGTCGTGCCAGCAACGGCAAATGTTTTCGGCAGAGCACTTATAATGCCAAATTTAGTTCCGCCTGTTACAAGTGCTCAACAAGCAATAGAGTATAGAAGAAGGATTCTTACAAAGTTTGAAGGTAACTTTCAGCCTTATATGACTATCTACCTTACTGATCACACTACAATTGAAGATATTCGTAAGGCCGTTGAAAATCCTTTCATACTTGCTGCAAAGCTTTACCCTGCAGGTGCTACGACAAACTCAGATGCTGGTGTTACAGATATAAAAAAGATAGATAAAGTACTAGCTGAAATGGAAAGACTTGATTTCCCATTGTGTGTACATGGAGAAGTAACTCATGGTTGGATATTTCGCAGAGAAGAAAAATTTATCGATGAGGTACTGATTCCATTTAGGCAAAAATACCCTGGATTAAGAGTAATTTTTGAACATATCAGCAGTAAAGCAGGAGCGGACTATGTTCTTGAAGCTGAAGGACGAATCATGGCTACAATTACTCCACATCACTTGCTACACAATGGCAATGATATGTTGGTTGGAGGTATTAAACCTCATATTTACTGTTTGCCGGTTTTGAAAGAAGAAAGTGATCAAGAGGCTCTAATCAGAGTTGCAACTAGTGGTAATTTTAGGTTTTCCCTGGGAACAGATTCAGCTCCTCATAAAAAAGGAGCAAAAGAATCTGCTTGTGGATGCGCTGGATGTTTCAGTGCTCCCACAGCTATCCAAATGTATACTCAAGTGTTTGATGAGGCTAATGCTTTGGTAAATCTGGAAGCTTTTGCAAGTACGAATGGAGCAGATTTTTACAATCTGCCTCATAATACTGATACCATAACTCTAGTAAATGTTCCAATGACGATTCCAAATGAACATATTATTTCAAAAGAAGATGGTGATGTAATCGTTCCACTTATGTTCGGTGAAGAACTTAAGTGGTCTATAAAATAACAGAAACAAAAACAAATAAACGAAAGAGGAGGTTTAAATAAAAAAAGTCAGAATGGATTCTGACTTTTTTTATTTATTATATATTTAAGTCATCAATACTTCAAACGCTTTTTTAATATCTTTTTCCTTTATTACAAATACTATTTCTGTATAAGTCGAAAGAATATTAACTATATTAATATTATAAAAAGCTAGTTTTTTTGTTAGATTATAAATTACTCACATAGTATTTAATAGTTCTTCATCAAGATGAATTCAGATAGCTCATAGATTGTCTATTTTAAGTTTTATGTTATGATTACATAAAATATCATCGATTCATGATTTTAAATTTTTAGAATAGATTATATCAATTTCATTAACTCATTGTATTACTCAAAAATAGTTTTTGTCTTCCCATAGATTAATTGAATGAAGTTTGCTTATTAATTTATTTGAATTTATCGTATTATTTAGACTAATTAAACTTATATTTTTCTTTACAAATATATTATCAGAACATATTCTCTTGTAAGGGATGGATTTTTGTTTTTCTTTTGATATCCTAGAAAGTGCAATTTTAATTGATCAAATTGTGACTTCCTTTTTTGTCATCTGTTCTACCCTAGGAAGTATATACAAAGCAAAAGAACTTAAATTTAAATATTCATTATACAATGAATCTTCTAAAAATAGATTATCAGAAACTATCACATCAACACACTCTTTTATTGAAATCATAATAAAATATTGTTAATAATGTTACAATTGTAACATAAATATGCAAATATACAACAAATTGCTTAGATTTTAGTCATTTTTAACTTACTAATAATAATAGGCTTACAAATTTAATTGTTAAGTATATTTATTATGAATACTAGAGAATATGAATCATTTCCAAGAGATGATATTTGATATATGAGAGAAATTGTAAACCATGAGTCTAGAAATATCCCTAGAACAGAAATTGATTTAGCTGATGTAATCCCAGCTATTCCTACGCTATATTTGGAGGATTGAACAATAGATTATGATGAGTTAGAGATAATGATAAAAACTCAGGCACATGCATGAATAAGTTCGGTATTGATAGCATGAACAACATGAGAATCGAGTTCCCTTAGTCATAGTGAACATATAGAATATGTACAACAAGCAGTAGAAATAGCAAAAATATATAATGTACAAGTTTTAGCATGAAGTTGATCTAATTATACAAAAGAACAAAATGATGTAACTAAGTGAGTATTCGAAGCTTGAGCTGATGCCTGTTTATTACTTCCTCCATATTATATAAAAGCATCGGATACAGATATAGTCAGGCATTTAACAAGCTGATTAAATAAATGACCTGCAATTATTTATTCTATTAGCTGAAGAACTTGAGTACAAATAAATAATGATGTTATAGAAGCATTATCTACACACCCAAATTTTTTATGAGTAAAAGAATGTGATTGAGCTGATAAAATAAAAGAGTTAACTAATCGTTCTATAAGAGTATGGACTTGAAATGATGATACTAGTCATTCAGATATTCATGAATCATGAGCTTGTTGAACTATATCTGTAGTTTGTGATATAGATCCTAATTTAATGTTAGAAGTAACTCATTGCGTAAATTTAACTAATACTGCGTATCAAAGAGTAATGGATTTATCTCATCTAATGTTTTTACCGTGACAACCTAATCCGAAACCAGTTCATAATGCTATAGAAATGATAAGAAGAGCTATCAGATGAATTGAAAAACCAGCTATATTTAGACTCCCCGTATGACCATTAAATATAGAACAACAGAAATATCTATGAAAATGATTATCAGATTTAAAAATTCGTTCTAGACCTTTTAATGATAATTTTAAACTGATTAGTTAATTTATTGACAAATAAAATAATAATACTATGATACAAGGCAATTATTTTTAAACATCAATACTATATGAATGATAAGCTAGAATGAATACCAGCAGTAATAGATTTTTTGGGATATACAGAAGGAAATATAGAGTCAGCTGATGAGGTTACAAATCATTTAAAATGGATGGCAAACTCTGGTACTAATACACCTGAATCTACAGTAGAGATGTTAAAATCTCAGGTTTGATATATTGTAGACTTATCCCAATTATATAAATGAGTTAAAAATGAGAATATAGTGTTTTATGTTGATTGAAGATGAATGGCTAAACATAGGTCTGAATTATCAGGTGTTGCTGATGCTACTTTATGGGAATATCTACAAGATAATTGAAAAACAATTAATGACTTAGTTGATAATAAATAAAAAAAACAAGAAATTTCTTGTCTTTTTTATTTTTATCCTTCTCATCATCATCATCATTCTGATCAGTCCAAATCTATAGGCATAGCAGATGGAGCAGCTCATCAACCACTATAGGTTAATTCAGTAGCTGTAAACGTTACACGATACAAATCTCAACTTAGAACTAAAGTTTGAATAACCATAGGGGAATTTCAATCTGTATTTCTTATTGTTCATGAGGTAGCATCATATTCACCAGCAAATAAAGTTAAAGAACTCAAATCAACCTCTACTAAAGGAGATCATAATTCTATCTTAGAAATTTGTATATCTGCATACTCAATTCCAGAATAAGCTCATCATTCTGGTCTATGAATATAAGAAAATCAATTTCATGATAATGCAATTAATCATGGACCTGTTACATTACTAGATATATCATCATCTATAACTAAATCATCACCTGTAGACAAGTAAGTAAAATGTATTTCTGGTAGGCTTCAAACTTCATCATATCAAGCAAATCTACTTGGAGTAGGTCAACCACCATCAAATCATCCACTAGTTTCATTTACAGGTATTGTTATATTTCATCATAAATCAATATTAACTACTACTTTTGCAATATAGTCTACTGCTCATGTATCTGTTAAATCAACAGTTATAATCTCTGCAATTTCATATTCATCAGCTATTACTGTTCATGTATATGCATCTTGTCCATTTGTTATTAAATCTGTTCTTGCTGTATCTCATGCTACAGAATCTTCCGCTAATGTATCAAATGAACCACTATAAGCAACTACGCTTCAAGCATTAACTAGTGTAATCTCTGGTGACTCTCACATTGTAGCATATGGGGAACCATCATATTGTAATGGTAAATTGCTATATCAATTATACGCTAACCCATTATTATCTAATATATAATCTAGCGTTCCACCTGTACTTGTTATAATACTTGGAACACTTAATACATAATCAACTCATCATGTTGATAATTTTAAAAACTTACCATTATAGTTTCATGTAATTTTTATTTTAGATATTTTATCTCATGCAATAGCTTCATTTATTAATTCACTATTTAGTCATATCGTATCTCATTCAACTATTCAGGCTATTTCATATTCTTGTTTACTATGTGTAACTGAATATACATATTGTCTATCCATTAATGGATCTGTTGGTATCTTATCGAACTTGTCTACGTTTGTAACTGTAGCTTCTCAAAAATTACCCTGTGTCCAAGCTTCTGTTCATGAATATAGTACAGGTGTACCATCTGTTGTAATTGGGTATTTCCCTGCTCACAGGTGAAATAGTTCTAGAGTTGTTTTTATACTAGACATATCACTTATTCTAACACTATCTCTTGAATCTCTACTATATCATTGTAATGATATAAAAGCTATTGTTCATAAAATAGCCAATATTGTAATTACTACTATTAGCTCTACTAATGTAAATGCTTTTTTTTGTTTATTCATATAATATTTATTAAAATATATGTAGTTATAATATATGTATATTAATCCCAATAACAATATGAATTTAAAATATAACTTTACATATATTTAAAATATTTTCTAATTCTATAAAAATTATTACAATATGTTAAATAACTAAAAGACAAAAAATGACAAACTATTACAATTCAAAATTTTATTCAAAGCCTATAGAAGTGGAAAATATAGACTGAGAAATACTTGTTATAATTAATGACTCAAAAAATAGAGAGGTAATTTATAGTTGGTATGATATAAAAGAAAAAAATACAGAGAGTACTTATATAAATAAATGCTTACTTTGATGATTTATAAAACAAATACCTGAAAAGGTTTTAATAATCTGATTTTGATGATGAGCTTTTGCAAAATATCTTGAAGATCATATACAAAATATAAATATTACCTGAATAGATATTGATAAAACAATGGTTGATATTGCAAAGAAAGAATTATTAGTTGAAACTAATGATATATATATTTCAGATGCTAATATTGCAATAGAGAAATTAATAATCAAAAAAGAAAAATACGATTTAATATTAATTGATGTTTATTGATCAAACTGAGAAATTCCAGAATATTTTCAGGATAAAAATTTTTCTGAAAAATTAAAAAATGTTTTAATTAATAATTGAACTATATCTATAAATTTTTCTAATTATGATTTAGAAAGTAAAAAATATAATAAAATACATACGGCTTTAATAAATACTTTTTGAGAATACTACTCTCACCTATCATCGGCTAAAAATGATAAATCTAATATAGCCTGAATATATAATTTGGATAAATTTTATAGTGCAAAAGATTTTGATAATAAATATTTGAAACAGGTTAAAAATTGAAAAATATTATTTGATGAAAAAATAATTAGAAATACAGTTGTAGTCAAGTAACAATAAAAATATTGTATTTTTTAAAAAATAATCTATAATTAAAAGTTGCCTACATAGTGTATAAATTTTATTATCTAATTTTTTTAATTATGGATAAAATTGAAACTTCTAGTAAAAAATTCTTATTTATAAGTTCCATCATATTTTGATTACTATTCTCTATTTTCTTCCTCTATCTCAAAAAAAATAATATAGTTTTATTTGATAATACTGTAGAATCATTAGCTATATATCAATATGTAATATCTTCAGCATCTCAAACAAAAGATATATTAGTATCATATTGAGCTTATTTTTGATGAATCTTTTTGATATTGTACATATTATTGGCAGCTATAATATTACTTATAACAAAAATATTTACTCTTGCAAAATATCAGACTACAATAGCAATAATAGTATTATTAATTAACTTAATATTCTTTAGTCTTTGAATTTGGTTTATGTATTTCGAGCCTCAAATTATACCTATAGCAGTTTGAATCACATTGTTTATATGAAAACCACTACTCTATTCATCACTAATTATGTTAATTATATCTATAGTTTATATGATAAAAACTGTATTTACAAAAATACCTAAAGTGCCAAATAATATTTTGGTGGTATTTATGTTATTTTTTCTATGATGATGTATGGAATGATGTAGTGTAACATGATCAGTTATGCTTACTTGATGTAATAATGTAGAAGATAGTGATCATTGTTTTCAGAAAGCTGCAATTGCGAATAATAATCCAGAATTATGTGATGAAATAGAATATTGACCTCCTAGAGATAAATGTCATATGATGATAGCTATGACAAACGGTGATGAAGAATATTGTGAGTGAGCTGAATGAGTATCAGGTTGATATTCTCAGGAGTTTTGTGAATCAAAAGTTGAAGAGGTTTCATCTGGAAGTCTAGATTCTTCTTCTGGTAGTTTAGATGTTGAGGAACAAAAAAAGAAAAATGAAGAATTTGTAAAAATCAAAGATAAAATATTTGAGGATATAGATTATAATAGTGATGAAAAGAATAATGATGATATAAAAGTAGAAGTAGCAAAACAATTTAATGATTATAGAAAAGAAAATCAAGATAAATCAGTAGAAGAATGGACAAAAAAAATGGAGGATATTGCGACAGATACTCAAACTATGAAAAGACTTGATGTTAATGCTAATAAAATGCTTGATGATATGAAATCTTCTATGGTTTGATATGTAAATTCAAAGACTGATGAAGCAAAAGATGCAGTTTTAGATGAATGATGGAGCAGGGTAAAAATGCTAGATAACACAAAAGAATTAGAGAGGAGAATAAAGAGTTTAGAATGAATTAAATGAGCATATGACAAAGCCTCTGATTCATATAATTTCATTAATGAAAAACTAGAAAAAATAAAGAAAATAAAAGAAGAAATAGAATGAATCTACACTAGAATGGATCAAGTTGACGGCATGTTAAAAAATGATAAAATAGATGCCTGACAAGCAAGAGTTTTGAAATGAGCAATACTTCTAGATGAATGATTAAAAAATGTTACTTGATATGTCCCTGTATTCTGAAGTACTATATCCACTATTTCTGATGAAACTTTTAATGTAGTAATCAAATTTGCTTCATCAAGAGCATCTAGAACTCACGCATTAAATAAATGTATAGATAGTCCAGAAACTTGTGATGCAAATGGTATATCTCCTTATTAAAAAAAAGAACTATAATAATTATAGTTCTTTTTTTAATTTAATTTTTCATACATCTAACAGAATATCATGCTGGACGTTGATCACCAATAGCAGTAAATATAACAGATGGTTCAATTCTAATATAATAGGCAGTAGTTCAATTACGTCTTGAGGTCCAATATCAAGCTCTAGTACCTTGAAATCACATATCAGCTGTATTATAATCACGTCCCCCCGCCATCGGCATCTTTAAATCACTCATCATAAGAGTTCAAAGATTTCATGACCTCCATTTTTGATCTATTATATAATACCATTCTTCTTGACTAGGGACATGATATCATTCATCACAAGGTCATCTTCTAGCTATACTCGTATTTGTAATATCTCACCATAAATTATCATTAGCTGGACTAGCCCAATCAGCATTTCCGTTTATAAAAAATGCAGGATTATTATAACTACTATCATCTGTTGTAGCTCATATTTGATTTCAATCAATTGCAGCCATTGAAAGTTCAGCATTATTTCACCATTGATATAATCATCAGGCCCATTCATTTACAGCTAAAGTACGAGCATCCGTTAAGGCATCTCAACTAATATCATTATCAGGAAAAGTTTGATTTGTAAATACTGTAGTTGCTCATTCATTACAAGCTTTTATTATATATCATAATCATATAGTTCATCTACATATTATTATATCATCATCACAAGTAAGTGGATCAGTTCAATCAGCTAATCAATCCTCTGTTCAGTAAATAATCTCTCACTTAGTTATCCCACAATCATCAACTGTCAAAGAAGGTATGAATGGTTCAATTGTAACAATATCTATATCTAATGATAAATCATTATTTGTTACTACCCTTCATAAAAATTCTACTGCTCAAGAATCTATAGGATTTACTGTTAATAATTCATTAATTTCATTAATTCATACTAATGTTGTTCAAGTATATGCTGTTTGTGCATTTGTAATTAATGTGTTTCTAGCATCAATTCAAACTTGATCTACATTTCTTAAATCTTCAAATGAACCACTATATGCTACTATATTTGGAGC
>Ga0233440_1001036_pt1 | contig 27344 bp, 24 predicted proteins | sample SI_123_September_5_FD_182791 | JGI IMG/M metagenome (GOLD analysis project Ga0233440, IMG submission 182791) | Seawater microbial communities from Saanich Inlet, British Columbia, Canada - SI_123_September2016_120_MG | ecosystem: Environmental > Aquatic > Marine > Inlet | place: Canada: British... | reverse complement strand
AAGCCTCACATTTATGTGAGGCTTTTTTATTTTGAAAAAACAAAACATGAATTATGAGTTTTACATTAAAAAACTTCATTTTTTAATGTATGCTAGTCCAGAAATAATTTCGCTTTTCAAAAAACCATGAGTTGAGCAACCACACCATGAAACCAATGATCATTTTTTTATCCCTATTTTACAGCTCACTAATACTGGCAAGCGTTCCCGTACCTGCCCCTCCTGGCATTGCGGCAACCAGCTACATCCTGGAAGACTTCAACAGTGGCAAAATTTTGGTTGCCAGAAAAGCCGATGAAAAAATTGAACCCGCAAGCATCACCAAACTAATGACTGCCTATGTTGTTTTCATGGAAATCAAAGCAGGCAACATACAATTATCAGACAAAGTACAAGTCAGTAAAAAAGCCTGGAAAACCAAAGGCTCAAAAATGTTCATTGAAGTGGATAAATTTGTGTCCGTTGAAAATCTGCTCAAAGGCATGATCATACAATCTGGTAATGACGCCAGTGTTGCGCTTGCAGAACACATTGCTGGCAATGAAGCCGCTTTTTCACAATTAATGAACCGCCATGCAAAAAAAATTGGAATGAATTCCAGTCACTTTTCAAACAGCACTGGACTACCATCAGACAATCATTATACAACTGCACGTGATATTGCCAAAGTAAGCAAATTATTGATAAAAGATTTTCCAGAGTATTATGCTTGGTATTCAACCAGAAAATTCACATTCAATAAAATTACTCAATTCAACCGCAACAAGTTGTTATGGAAAGACGACTCAGTTGATGGCTTAAAAACAGGTTACACCTCTTCCGCTGGCTACTGCTTAGTCACATCAGCCAAAAGAGATGGCATGAGATTAATTTCAGTAGTCATGGGCACAAAAAGCAAAAAAGCTCGAACCAAAGAGAGTCAGACATTAATTAATTATGGATTTCGCTATTTTCAAACCCATAAACTATATGATGCAAATCAAACACTGCATCAAATCCGAGTCTGGAAAGGCAAACAGCAACAATTAAATTTAGGCATTCAACAAACATTATTTTTAACCATTCCTAAAAAACAATACAAAAACCTGAAAGCATGGATGGAAATTGATAAAAATATCATTGCCCCTGTAGCGATTAATACAAAAGTAGGAAGTGTTGTCATTGAATTAAGTAATGAAAAAATTGCAGAAATCCCACTATTATCTCTACAAGAAATTTCCAAAGGAGACCTATGGGATCAATTGCTTGATGAAATTAAAATGAAATTACAGTAAACGATATGCCCCATACAGCTCCAGCACAACTCATCTATTTAAATGGTCAATTTATCACTCGTGACAAAGCCGTTATTTCGGTAATGGATCGAGGATTTTTATTTGGAGATGGTGTTTATGAAGTCATCCCTGCTTATTCACAACGATTATTTCGCTTAAAAGAACACATCGAAAGACTCAATCACAGCTTGAAAGCCGTTCGCATCAAAAACCCATATACTGATCAACAATGGCAAGAAATTATAGACAAATTAATTCAAAACAATGAAGGTTCAAACCAATCGATTTATTTACAAATCACCCGAGGTAGCGACACCATCAGAGAACACCTGTGCTCCGAAACAATTGAACCCACCGTTTTTATTATGTCTAACTCCATAAAACAACCATCTTTTGCAGACATGGAAAAAGGCATATCCGTTACGACAGTAACAGATATTCGCTGGCATCGATGTGACATTAAAGCCATCACATTACTGCCCAACATTTTAATGAAAATGCAAGCCCATGATGATGGCGCCAATGAAGCCATTTTAATCAGAAATGGATTAGCGACAGAAGGCGCTGCCAGTAATTTATTTATCGTCCAAAATGATACACTAATTACCCCACCTAAAAGCTCAATGCTACTACCAGGCATTACCAGAGATCTTATTATAGAACTGGCAAAACAACATCATATTACAAGTATTGAAGAAAATATAAAAGAAGACCAATTATTTCAAGCAGATGAAATCTGGCTATCCAGCTCCACCAAAGAAATCAGACCCATTATCAGTATCAATAAAACTCCCGTAGGACAAGGAAAAACGGGGGAACTATGGTATAAAATGATCAAACATTATCAAGAATATAAAGCTAAATTAGGCGGTTTATCCGCTTCAATACAAACTTATCCCCTTGTGGAATAAAGCGACATTGGACAAAACGAATGAATAACTCAAATTCAGACGATGAAACCTTATTAGAGTTTCCATGTGAATTCTCAGTCAAAGCGATGGGGTTAACTTCCGAACAATTTGAAAACACCATCGTTTGCATTGTCAGAAAACACGCTGCCGATTTTGGTGAAGCCGCTGTAAAAAATCGCCCCAGTAAAAATGGAAAATACCAGTCAATTAGTATCACCATCACCGCACAAAGCAAACAGCAACTTGATAACATTTACCAAGATTTAACCCTATGCCCTGATGTTATTTATGCGCTATAAAAATACCTTTTATTTCATAAAAGTATGACTAAAAGATACTTCCTGACCATTTCTTAAGATAACAGCATTAATTGAGCTTGCTTTAAGCAATATTTGAGAAGCTTTAAGCGCCTGCAACGGACTATTCAATGAAACACCATTAATTTCTTTAACAATATCTCCTGATTGAATACCCAAATTTTTAAAAGACCGACTAGGATAAACTCTAATACCCGTAAATTTCCCATTAACCGAAGCATATTCTATTCGTCCCATTTTATTAATGTTATTTGGGTTATTCATAAATTGCTGACGTATATTATCTATAGTTTGTTGCCGACCAGAGGAAATATGAGATGATTTTTGGACAATTGTTGAATCCGTATGTTTGTCTATTTTAATATAAAGCGCCTCAAATTTGCTGTTTCTTTTCAGTAAAACATAGCTTGGAAATATCCCTGCCAGCGTTGTGTTAGCCTGAATTTTTTCATTGATATGATAAAACTTATCATCGCCATGTTTTTTTGCAATAATTGCCCACGACTGACTTGGAGAATCTGAAGAAAAAACACCTTTCAATATAAGACGCAACTTTGTTTTAGGTGCTTTCAATGGGTATTGAGTAGCCACTTTAGCCGTAGACAGCCCAAACAAATGTGAACTAGCGATCAAGTTAGCCTGACCAGTTAAAGCTTGTTTTGCTGATACGCTTTGATACTGAGCTGAAATAATATTAGGAACAACTGAGATCATTTCCAGCTTTTGATCAAAAACCCAGCTCACATTTGCCAATACATAACTTAAAAAAGTAATACTCGTTAATGTAGTAATCACGATTGCAAATTTAATTTGTAACAACGAAGAAAATGGCATGCCTTTTCCTAAAATAATGAGGTAATTAATTCACTGATGGTAGCCAACATTTCATCATCATCTGTCAGTGCTTGAGATATTGCACTATGGCAAGCATCAACAGGAGAAATCCCCGTTACCATTAATTTTGCTGCATGCACCAACAAACGCGTACTAGCCCCTTCATCTAAACCATTGCCTTTTAAATTTCGAGTCATGTGAGAAAATTTTACCAGAGATTTAGCTGAGTTCGCGTCAATTCCTGTTTCTTTTTCAATGATTAGCTGCTCCAAACTAACGGTAGGATAATTGAACTCAAGTGCAATAAATCGTTGTCGTGTGCTTTGTTTTAAATCTTTCAAGACACTTTGATAACCAGGATTAAAAGAAAGCGTTAAACAAAAATCATCTGTCGCAGTCAATAACTCTCCAATCTTTTCCATCGGCAATACACGCCGATCATCCGCCAGTGGATGAATAACGACGGTCGTATCTTTGCGCGCCTCAACAATTTCATCCAAATAACAAATACTTCCCGTTCTAACAGCCCTAGCCAGAGGACCATCAACCCAAACAGTTTCACCTTTAGTGACCAAAAAACGACCAACCAAATCAGAAGCAGTCAAGTCATCATGACATGAAACAGTAATCAATGGCTTTTTTAAGCGCCACGCCATATATTCCATAAAACGAGTTTTTCCACAACCTGTTGGCCCTTTCAGTAAAACAGGAAGCTGATTATTGTAAGCAGCCTCAAATATTTCAATTTCATTGGAAATAGCTTCATAATAAGGTTCTTTTTCGATAAAATTTTCTTCAGGCTTTAAAACATTGGCTGAAATCATCAGATAAAGTATCTCCAAAGATATTTAGATTAAAAAACAACAAAACATTAACAAAAATAGCAATCATTATCAATTGCACTCATAAAAAAGCAATTATATGATTTTTAAAAAAATATAAATACCATTAATTATCATGAACTTAAAAACACACTGCCACTATAAAATCCATGGCATCCATTATTTTTATCTTGGCATATATAATTTCAATGCCAAAAATTACGAATTATTGTAGTGTATTAGATCAATAGCTAGTATGGTTCGTCTAGTCAAGAAAGATTATATTTTAATATGATAAAGAACAGTAAATAGATGATTGAAAAAATACTTATTAATTTTCTCAAGGATACAACTCCTGTTATCTATTTTATATATGGGTATTTTACCCCAACATTTGTCCGTAACGGAGGAAAGCAATGACGGATACCATTGCAACAAATGAAAGCATTCTGGTCATCGGTGGTGGCATTAGTGGCATGACTGCAGCACTTGAAGCAGCTGAATGTGGCAAACAAGTAATTTTAGTTGAAAAAACCCCATCTTTGGGTGGAAGAGTCAGTCAACTTTATAAATACTTTCCAAAACTATGCCATCCAACCTGTGGCATGGAAATAAACTCCAGAAGAATTAAAGCCAATAAAAACTTGCGCGTCATCACCATGGCAGAAGTTGATGAAATCACTGGCAATGCAGGCAACTATAACGTCAGCATCACAAAGCAACCCCGTTATATCAATGACAACTGCACAGCTTGTGGTGAATGTGCCAATGCCGTTGAAGCCAAATTCGACAATGAACATAACTACAATATGGATAAGCGTAAAGGCGCATACCTGCCTTTTAATATGGCCTATCCTCAACGCTATGTACTGGACTCTGGCATTATCGGAACTGATGATGCCGACAAAGCAAAAGCCGCTTGCCGCTATGACGCTGTTGATTTAGACATGCAAAAAGAGACTGTACAACTTAATGTTGGTGCAGTTATCTGGGCAACAGGATGGCAACCATTTGATGCAGCAAATATCCAGCCTTATGGTTACGACCGTTATGACAATGTTATTACCAGCGTAGAATTTGAAAGAATGATGGATGATTTTGGTCCAACAGGTGGAAAAATACTACGACCATCTGATAACAAAGAAGCCAAAAACATTGCTTTCATACAATGCGCAGGTTCTCGTGATAGAAATTATCTAAAACACTGCTCTCGTATTTGTTGCATGGCCTCTCTCAAACAAACCACCTACGTTAGAGAACAATATGCAGATGATGGTAAAGCGACAATCTACTACATTGATATTAGAGCTATTGATCGTTTTGAAGATTTTTATGCCAAAGTTCAAGCGGATACAAATGTTTCTTTCATCAAATCAAAAGTAGCCAGCATTACTGAAGAACGAGGTACAGGCAATCCAGTCCTTCACGGTGTTAATACAGAAGGTTATGATCGCTATGACAATGCTCATGACTTAGTTGTCTTAGCTGTCGGCATGCAACCCAGTGTTGATCGTGAAAAATTCCCAGTGGAAGTTATTACCAATGAACATGGCTTCATTGAAAGACCAGAAGGTTCTACAGGAATGTTTGCTGCTGGTTGTGCTTCAGATGCATTAGATGTTAACAGAGCTGTACAAAACGCAACAGCCAGTGCTTTAAGAGCGATTCAAGTTGTTAATCGCTTTTCTAAAACGGAGGTTTAAACCATGGCAGATACAAAAATAGGCGCGTATATCTGTAAAGGTTGTGGTCTTGGTGAAAGATTAGATACAGATAAACTTGAAAGTATCGCATCAGGAGAAGGCAAAGCAGCCATTTGTAGACAAGAAGAATTCTTATGTCAGCAAAGTACTGTAGACAAAATACAAGCTGATATTGATAACGAGGGTATTAATCGAGTTGTCATCGGAGCTTGCTCAAGACGAGCTAAATTTGAGGCTTTTAATTTTGAGTCTACTTGTGTTTCGAGAGTCAACCTTAGAGAAGGTGTTATTTGGGTTAGACCTGATACAGAAGAAGCCAAAGAAGCAACCCAAGAAATGGCTGAAGACTACATAAGAATGGGCTGTACTGAAGTAAAATTTATGTCACCCCCTTCTGCCAGTCAGGAACAATCTGTCAATAAACACTTACTGGTTGTTGGTGGTGGTATCACAGGCATGACATCTGCCATAGAAGCCTCTAAAGCAGGCTATCAAGTTTCTATTATTGAGAAAACAAGTCAACTAGGCGGTGTTGCGGGTCAACTACATCGTAAAGTACCTAGCAGAATGCCTTACGCCTCACCTCAGGACAATGGCATTGATGACTTAAACAATCAAATCAGTGCTAACTCAAATATCACGGTTTATCTCAATTCTACAACAACCAAAACATCAGGTGCACCTGGTCGATTTTCTGTAGACATTACAACAGAAAGTGGCTCGACAACCACTGAAAATTTTGGTGCCATTATTCAAGCCAGTGGCTTCACTCCATATGACGCTAACAAACTACCTGAATTTGCTTATGGGAAAACACCTGATGTTGTCGATCAATTAGGCTTAGAAAAATTAGCTCAAGAAGCCAATGGAACGCCCATTAAACGACCATCAGACGGCAAAGTGGTTGAAAATGTAATGTTTATTCAGTGTGCTGGACAAAGAAGTGACAAAGAAGATCACCTATCATATTGTTCAGGACATTGTTGCTCCACCAGCATTAAACAAGCCATGTATTTTAAAGAAAGCAATCCTAATTGTGATGCAGCTGTACTGTATACCGACCTTAGAACGCCTGGTGCTGGCGGTGAAGACTTTTACCGAAGTGCACAAAGAAAAGGTGTTACATTTACTAAAGGCATTGCAAAAGAAGTTGTTGCTGGCGACAACCAACACACCATTAAATTTACTGACCTAATCTTAAATGATGAAGTTGATCTTGCTGTAGACATGGTGGTTCTTGCAACTGGAATGTTACCCAATTCAGGTGTTAATATTGATGCACCACCTGCTGAAGAAGGATCCGTCGAAATTCCAGTCGAATCTATTTTAAACTTGGACTACAGACAAGGCAAAGACATGCCTCAACTGGTTCATGGCTTTACCGATTCACACTTCATCTGTTTTCCTTATGAAACCAGAAGAACAGGCATATATACTGCTGGACCCGTTCGTCGCCCAATGGACATTAATCAAGCTATTGATGATGCAACTGGCGCCGCAATGAAAGCCATTCAAGCCATTGAAAACTCAGCCTTAGGCAAAGCAGCTCATCCAAGATCTGGAGACTTAAGTTTCCCATCATTCAGAATGGAAGGTTGCACACAATGCAAACGTTGCACGGTGGAATGTCCTTTTGGTGCAATCAATGAAGACGAAAAAGGCTATCCATCATACAATGAAAGTCGTTGCAGAAGATGCGGAACATGTATGGGTGCTTGCCCTGTTCGAGTCATATCCTTTGAAAATTATTCAGTAGATTCCGTTGGACAACAAATAAAAGCTGTCAATGTTCCCATACCTGATGAAGATGACGAAAATGCAGTCGCTAAGCCAAGAATATTGACACTGGCTTGTGAAAATGATGCTTATCCCGCATTAGACATGGCTGGCATGAATCGAATACAACACAGCGCATATGTCCGCATTATTCCTGTTCGATGCCTAGGTTCTGTTAATACCATATGGGTAACAGACGCACTCAACAGCGGTTATGACGGCGTCGTACTCTTAGGTTGCCAAAAAGGTGAAAACTACCAATGCCATTTTGTTAAAGGATCGGAAATTGCACATTACAGAATGAGCAAAGTCAATGATACGCTGACGACACTAAATCTTGAAAAAGAACGTGTTGCAACTTATGAAGTAGCAATCACAGATATTCAACGTATTCCTCAATTAATTGATGACATGGCAAAGACTATCGAAGATATTGGTACTAGCCCATTAAAATTTTAGGAGCAGTCATGGGTAACTTAAATACTACAATGATTGAAAAATATAGAAATAGCTTTTTACATGAAGTAGAAGCTAATGTAGAAGAAGGTGAATGGGTTAAAATGTGTATGCAATGTGGCGTATGCTCAGGATCATGTCCTCTTGGCCCTCACTGGGATCATCCTCCGCAAGAACTTTTCATGATGATTCGAGCAGGCAAACGCGAAGAAGTTTTAACCTCAAGCTCTATGTGGATGTGTACTTCCTGTTATAACTGTATTGTTAGATGCCCAAGGGAATTACCAATCACACATATCATGCATGGATTAGCTCATTATGCAAAACGATTGGGTTTAGTCCCTGAAAACCAGCAAACAGAAAAATTTGCTCAATTATTTTGGGATAATTTAACCAATACAGGACGCGTTAATGAACTCAAACTTGGTCTAAAACTGTATTTTATGAACGGTTTTGGTGAAGGCATAAAAATGTCTCTAAAAATGCAGGATGTTGGTTTGAACATGCTTAAAACTGGCCGAATGAGCCCATTTGAACTACTAGGCGGACACAGCATTAAAGACAAAACTGGTTTTCACGCTATGTTGCAAAAAGCCAAAGAACTCGAAGATGCAAAGATTGCTAAACACGGAGCATAAGGTAACTTAAGATGGCAAAAAAAGAATACTCATTTTATCCAGGATGCTCTTCACAAAAAGCTGCATCTTCTTCTAATTATCAAGTATCTGTTGATTCAATGTGTAATGAACTTGATATCCAACTCAATACCATTCCAGACTGGAATTGCTGTAGCGCTTCTATTGGCTATGCTGGCGGTGGAGAATTACCCAGAATAGCTTTGAGCGCTAGAAATCTTGCCCTCTCTGAACAAGCAAACCCAGGTCAAGATGTCGTTGCAACTTGTGCTGCTTGTTGGTTAGCAACCAAAGAGACTAAAGAACGCCTACATGAAGATGATGGCTTAATGGAAGAAACCAACCAGGCTCTTTCTGCTGCGGGTCTCAATGTTAAGGCAGATCAAAAAGTACGTCACATGGTTGAGGTCTTGATTGAAGACTTTGGTTATGATGAACTCGGCAAACATGTCAAAAAACCATTAGATGGTATTAAAATAGCGGGTTATGTTGGCTGCCAAACTAATCGACCTTTTGGTATTGACGGTGAATCTTTTGAAAACCCAAAATATTTGGACAAACTGGTTGAAACAATGGGAGCAGAACCCATTGAAAAGTATGAGAAAAAAGTACAATGTTGCGGCGGCGCATTGGCATTCTCAGAACCTGAAAAAAGCCAAGCCATGATTAAAGACATCATTGAAGCAGCCTATGATGGTGGTGCAGATATGATTGCTACACCATGCCCTGTTTGCCAAATGAATGTTGAAGTTTATCAAAACCATATCAACAAAAAATACAACACCAAATTTAAAATGCCCGTAGTTTACTACAGTCAGTTAATGAGTGTTGCTTATGGCAAAAACTATAAAGAATCAGGATTAAATGGCCAAGTCATCACTCCTGAGAAATTATCTATAATTGCTAAAAAATAGCCCATTCTGCTTTTTCATTCCCACACCTGTACGTGGGAATGAACATTACATCAACTCAATTACCCAGGCGTATTTTTACCTACCCAGCGACTTGAACCATCCAGCAAATTTTCTTTTTTCCAAAAAGGTGCTGTGGTTTTCAGTGTTTCCATAATATATCTATTTGACTCATAGGCTTCCTTACGGTGTGATGACCAAGTTGCAACCAGCACAATTGCATCCTCTGGTTTTAAATTTCCCACACGATGAATGATCAAAGCATCTAATAGATCCCACTGTAATCTTGTATCACTAAGAAGTTTTTCCAAGGTTTTTTCTGTCATCCCAGGATAATGTTCTAAACTCATTGAAACCACATCATCACCTTCATTAAAATCCCTCATAAAACCAAGGAATGTCACAATAGCCCCCGTTTTACCTCCGTATGACTTATGAGCATTATAGCTTTCAAGTTCAGCCCAAGGATTTAGTTCTGACTCTAATATTTTAACCAACATTTTCTTGATGACTCCATATATAAATTCTCATCAATTATATCTAAATAATCAGCATTTGACAGGTTTAGTGTAGTCCATTAAAGTCAACACATAGCAATCACTGAGAATTCAAAATAATGAAAAATAACTATCTCTTACTGGCACTTTTTTTTCTTGCAAATCCTGTACTCGCTGGAATTCAAACATTCACTGGCACGGCACGAGATTTAAATGGTAATTTCAAGTATACAGAAAAATATCAAATTGAACTGAATAAAAAAGGATTAGCTGACAGTATAAAATCAAAATATTATGATGAAAATAACAAACTCATTTCATCCATTGAAAGCGATTATACCAAACATCGATTTATTCCTGACTCGACTTATATTGACGTAAGAATTAATGAAAAAGTTGTTACCCGAGTTCAAGGAAACAAGCTATTTTTAGAAGTCACTGATAAAGATGCAAACATCAAAACAAAAACATTAGACATCACCCCCAATATGGTCATGGGACAAGGATTCCACAATTACATTCTTTACCACTTAAATAACTTCAAAACAGGTGAAACAAGGGAATTAAAATTTGTTTTAGAGAGTCGACTGGATTATTTTAATTTCACTTTCAACTATTTGGGTAGTGATGAAAAAAACCCAACTCTGACAAATTATCGACTAGATATAAAAAGTTGGATTCTTAAATTATTTGCTGACGCACTATCAGTTCAATATGACACTAAAAAACGTCGACTCATGAAATTTGACGGATTAACCAACGTATCCAATAAAAGAGGTAAAGCGGAACATTTAGTCATCACGTATAAATACGATGGTTAGGGCGACACTAAACAACCTGACTATTGCTGTCCAAAAACCAAATGAAAACCACATTGCTGACCTACGAAACAATTATCAACTGCTGGACTTTTAAGTAAATCTCGATTTACAAAATTAATAAAATATTCTGTATTTGGTTCCAAACGCCTAAATCCTCGCTGATTTACACCGATACTAAAAACCAGTGAGTTTTGAATTGAAATACTCACAAGATTGTCTTTATTATAAATATTCAAATCACCCATTGTACGTGAAATAACCACCGTTCGAACAGGAATTTCACCCGCATACTCAGCCAATGAGACCCTCCCATTGGCCACATCATTACGTGTAACGAAGCGCACGCTATAACTATCACCATTTGTCATTCTTCGCACTACTGTTTCAGCATGTTTTTGATCATCATAATCAAGTTGCACCGTTGGAACCATTGGAGAAGGAGAAGGAGAAGGAGTGGGAGTGGGAGTGGGCAATTCTACAACAAATAATTCATCTTTAATTTCCTCAGCAGTCAAGCCGTGCAATACATCAATCAACTCATGCAACTCTTCAAAATCCTCATTCAACTCATCACTGCCATAACGCTGTGCAATATCAATAAATTGATGTGCAATTTTACTGTATCCATCATTAAATGGGATAACATCAATTCCTTTTTTATCCATTAGCACAGCATAATTCATTCTTAACAATAAACGAAAACCTAATATTTTCAATGCCCATTTTTTAGTAACCAAAGACTTCATTTCAGCCGAATGCTTATAATAAAGCCGAATAAGATGCTGCCCTTTTTCTGACTCTTGCAATGTCTGATCACGAAAAAAACGTAGGTTATTTTGTATTTCATTCGACTGATTTAAATGCTGTGTTAGTTGCTCCGAAACACAACCATTAACCACTTTTTCCTGTTCGACACTAAAAGTAGATAAGTTAGCACTGCTGACACCATCAGCATGTACCCACCAACGGTATTTATGTCCAGCAATCACAGAAATATCAATTTCATTTTTCTGAAACCCATCAATACAAATATAATGAGGATCACCTGCACAATTATTTCGGGCATCATTAAAAACAGCTCCAGTCATATCTTCCACTCTAATGCTATAGTTTTTTACATTACTGGCTTGCCATTTCAAGCTCAAAGTTTTAGTTGAACCAGGAAATATTGAATCATTGGCAGGAAAAATTAATTTTGGTGGTGTTTCTGGTAATGGTTTTGGCGTATTTCCATTAATCTTGTCCACCCATGCATTATATGCATTTAAATCACTAACTCTTAATGTCACGGAAAGTGACATCAATTTCCACTGACTAGGACTGGTATTATTAATCAGAAAATACCCAGACATTTCAACAGCAGAAGGCTCTTTTCGTAATACGGAAGGATCATTTGCATTGAAAATAAAAGTTGTGGTATAACCCGTAGAAGTTTTTAGATTGTAACTAGAAGAATTACTGTAATTATTCAGCGAATGACCATAGTAACAATTAAAACTGGCAAAACAATTCCAGGAATTAACCCCCATGTTTGAAACATAAAACCGATCCACTCCTGGAGGTATAACAAAAATGACTTTTCCACTGTTACCCGAATTTACAATAAATTCTTTGTTATACACACCAGATTGCTGCTCCCCTACTTGGCTGGCTTTTTTATATAAGCCTGATGAAAATGCAGGAGAAAGTTCAATAAATTCCCCCATGACCACAGGAGAAAAGATAAAAAAGGGAATCAATAGTAATAGATATTTTTTCATTGCTTTTACCTGTTAATAGTTGGAAGCTCCTCCATATTAAAACTATTTAACAAAGTAAAATCAAAGATTTTAAGACATACTGTTAGTATTGTCGGATCAACAACCAAGGGACGATCAAATTTAAAGGTTAATTTTGAATCACCCCTAATCACTCTTCAACTGCCAAACTAACAAGCTGTTCCATAATCTTAGAAAACACACCATCCCACTGATTTTGTTGATCTGCTTTTAATAATTGATGAGATGGATACCAACTCGAATCTACCCCATCAGCAATCCAAACCCATGAATAATGCCTTGGCAAAACAACCCACGTCGGCTTTTCAAGAGCTCCAGCAACATAAGCAGCTAAACTATCCTCAGCAATGATTAAATCCAATGATTGTATGAGTCCACTTAAATTCACCAACGGAGTTTCCACCGCTGGAAATTTTATTTGGGTTAGCCAGCCGTCATTTTTAAGCAAACTGATTTCACTGTCTAAATTAACAAATTCAATATTTTCATGTTTAAACTCTTTTAATTTATCAAAAAAACCATCACATAATTGAGTTGTTTTGGAAACACCAATTCGCAGCTTACCTGGAGTTTTTTGTGAATCCCAATAATTTCTGGTGGCAAATGGAATCTCAAAAACTGGATTTGAAAAATTGATGGAATCAGCTGTAATATTGAGACAATTTGGCACACTGGACAAAGGAATATAAACATCAAAAGATGTGGCTGGTTGCTCTTCTACAATTTTAGTCAACACTTTATCTGCAAATTGATTGGCTACAAATAATGTTGATAATTCTTTTTGACATTCAAAAATTATTTGACCATTTAATGTGTTTATTTGAGTTAAAAATCGAGAAAAAAGGATACTCTCCTGCAAACTTCCATCCGTCGTTATTAATAATGTCTTACCATTTAAAGGACTGCCATCCCATCTAGGCTTAATATAGGTTCTTTTATCTTCATACTCTTTTCTTTTCAAACGCCACTCATACTCTGTCCAACCTTCTGCATAATGACCTGCCGACAAATAACTAAGAGACAAATGGTAATGTGTTTCTGGCTCCATTGGGTTTAACTTCAACGATTCAGTGTAAGCCTGTTGCGATGACTCCCAATTATTTTGCATAGCCAATGCCTGTCCAAGCTTATTATAAGCATCACTGTGTGTACCATTAATAACCAACACCTTACGAAAGTGATCTTCCGCAGACACTGCATCGCGCATATCTAAAAATAGATGCCCTAACTGCACATGCGCTTCAACCATTTCAGGGTTATGACGTAATGCCTGCTGGTAATTATCGATAGCAGACAAATTATCATTTAATTCTTTAAAAACATATCCCAAATTAAAATAAGCTTCAGCATAAGATGGCTTTAATTCAACTGTTTTCTTATAGGAACTAATAGCCTCTTCTAGTTTATTTTTCTCCCGCAAAACATTACCAAGATCCATATGATAATCAGCAATTTTAGAATTTGAGGCAATGGCTTTGCGAATATAAAATTCAGACTTATCGACTTCATTCCTGTCAAAATAAATAACACTTAAAAAATAGAGCGCATCAGAATGATCTTCCTGTATTTCTAAAATTTTCATATAAGATGATTCCGCACCAACAAAGTTACCCGATTGATGCTGATCCATTCCCAATTGCAACAACTTAACAATATGTTTCTTACCACCTCGTTTTGCACGCAAATTTTTCAGTGTATTGGTTGTACTACTGGTATTTTTTCTTGGTTTTTTATTCTTTTTAGTTTTTGCCATGAGTTAGCCTGTTTTAATTGTTATTAGACATAATTAAGAATAAGATAATTATTTTTAATCGCCTAGAGATCTAGCTGATTTTTTAGAATTAACACCATGAAACTCGATAAATTTTATATTTTACAACAATTAAAATCATTTAAATCAGCGAATACCAGTCGATTGGTTATTGCTTTGAGTGGTGGCATTGACTCAGTTGTACTATTACATTTATTACACACTGTTCGCCAGCAACTCACCCAAACCATTATTGCCATTCATATTAACCACAACCTACACACAGAATCAGCATCATGGAGCAATCGATGTGCTCAATTATGCACCCAATTAAACATTGATTTTAAAACCATCAACGTTAAGGTTAATTTATCGAATGGAGAAAGCCTTGAAGCAATGGCTAGGGAAGCACGCTATCAGGCTTTTAGAGAAATTATATCAACCAATGATTACTTATTAACGGCACATCACATCAATGACCAGACTGAAACATTTTTACTGCAACTTTTTAGAGGAAGTGGCGTTAAAGGTTTATCAGCTATGCCAAAAATACTTACTTTTGGCCATGGAAAATTGCTCAGACCTCTATTAGAGCAATCACGAGCGAACATTATCGACTACGCAAAGCAATATCAACTCACCTGGATTGAAGACCCCAGCAATACAAATACTAACTTTGACCGAAATTTTTTACGCCATCAAATACTACCTAATTTAAACAAACGCTGGCCAGCATTAAACCAAACAGTTTTAAGAAGCTCACATCATATGGCTGAAGCTCAAACAATTTTAGATGATGTTGCTCAAACAGACCTTGACGAGCTATCTCACAACAATACATTAAACACGGAACAACTCGAAAATTTAAGCCATATCAGGCAAAAAAACCTAATCCGTTTTTGGATCAGACAGTCAGGCTATCGCGTCCCCAGCGACACTCAGCTTAGAGAAGTAATCAATAATGTAATAATTGCCAACTCTGATAAAATGCCAGTGCTCACATGGCAGTATGGAGAAATTAGAAGATACAACAAACAATTATTCATCATGCCCCCTTTGAAAAAATTTAATACCAACTGGCAAGCAAAATTACCAATCAACGAAGTGCTGGCACTACCTGCCAATATAGGTAATTTAGTTTGCAACCCAATCAAAGGACGAGGTATAAAATCCACGGCAAAGCAAATAACAGTAAAATTTAGACAAGGCGGAGAACATTGCCTACTACCCAATAAAAAACACCATCAGTCTTTAAAGAAATTATTTCAAGAACATAAAATCAAACCCTGGCAACGAGATCGCATTCCATTATTATTTATTAATGGAGAATTGGCCGCAGTGGTTGGATTATGGATATGTCAACCCTATAACGTTATCAACAAAGATGAAATGGGTATGAATATTATTTTAGAACCCAACAATTAGAAACGGACACCAAACAACTTCCCGTTCTTGGTTTCATATTTATTTTGGATTTAAATGGCCTGATTGAATAAAAGTGCAGAAATAGTTATTCTTTTCAAGCATTTATGATTGAAGATTTAGATGAGGTTTATCAAAACTTATGCTCCATTCATTTGAAGACGAAGTGAAGATGGAGTCAAGAACGAGAAGTTATTTCGTGCTCATCCCTTAAATATTTTTGACATAAAAAAAACGCCCAATGTTAAACACTGAGCGCTTTTAGTTTTTTTAGTTTTTTTAGTTTTAACCATTAAAACAGCTATAACTAAGGGGAGGCGAAATAAATAAATGTCCAAATTGCGCAGGATTTTTGTTCACCTTTGAGGCGAAAAAAGGTGGACAAAAAAACAAGCAAGTTGGATGTTTATTTATTGCGCATCCCCTAACCTTGATTCTGATAATGAGCCATCAAAATCTCGGCAACTTCAGGTCTTGAAAATTCTGGAGGAGGCGCTTTGCCTTCAGCCAACATTTCTCTAACCTTAGTACCTGACAATAAAACAAAGTCTTCTTTGGTATGATCAGGAACATCTTTCATCATCACAACTTTGTTTAATATTTTTGAATAAGCAGTGTGGTCAGCTCGAAAAATTTCTATATCCAAAGCACCTTCTGGCACTTCATCATCAAAAATTGTTTGTGCTTCAAATGCACCATAATAATCACCGACTCCAGCATGATCACGGCCGATAATAAAATGAGTACAACCACAGTTTTGACGAAAAACAGCATGCAATACCGCTTCTCTTGGGCCTGCATACAACATATCAAAACCATAACCCGTTACCATAACAGTATTGGCTGGAAAATAAACCTCAACCATTTTTCTAATAGAGGCATCACGAACTGGAGCAGGGATATCTCCTGGCTTCAGTTTTCCCAATAACATGTGAATTAAAATACCATCTGTACCAATTTGCTCTGAAGCCATTCGACATAATTCTTCATGCGCTCTATGCATTGGGTTTCTGGTTTGGAATGCAACTATTTTATTCCAGCCATGCTCTTTAATTTCGTTACGAATTTCAACAGCAGTTCTGAACGTATCGGGGAATTCTGTTTGAAAATAACTAAAACTAAGCACTTGAATAGGACCAGAAACCACAATATTGCCAGAATCTCTGAAAGTGGCTACGCCAGGATGCTCAGGATCCAACGTTCCATAAACTTTCTCAGTAATGACATCAATTTGTGCATCAGTCAGTGTTTCTATGGCTTCAACATCTTGAATCGCTAATACAGGGTTACCATCCACATTGGGATCACGCAATGCAATACGTTTAGCATCTTTAATGGCATCAACATTTTTATTTAAATTGATAACTGGTGTCGGCCAAAATAAACCATTGGTCATTTGCATTTTTTCAGCAACGCCCATGGTATCTGCAACATTCATAAAACCAGTCAACGGGGTATAATAACCGCCACCTAACATGACAGCATTACCTGCTGCTGCTGAATTTATAATGATAGAAGGCAAACCTTCAGCTTCTTTTTGTAATTCGTGGTGTTTGCTCTGATCGTAGACAAATAACGGGGTCAATTCATCAGAACCATGTGGTTTTATCATAAACGTCTCCTTAAATAAAATAACGGATAAATTTTAGTATTACAGTGGTATTTTACAAAAAACACCAGCGTCGAAACTTTCAAAGTTAGATATACTGTGTTCCATAAAAATTGAGTACAAAAACAAAAAAAATTTGCCAGATTCTATCATAAATGACATTAAATCATAGAAACAATTAATATTTTTCCATGTATAAACAATGTATGAACAAATCAATACACCGTCAAAACATCCATTTTCACTATGTAACCAATGAATACTTTTCATTTTTTTAATATTTTACTTGTCCAAAAGACAATCGAAAGTTAGAATACGGCAAATTACAAAAGTTAAATATTTGGTTAGGAGTTTAATTAATGCCATTAAGCGCAGACATAAAAAGCAACATCGTTTCAGAATACAAAATTTCATCGAGTGACACTGGTTCTCCAGAAGTACAAGTTGCTTTGATTTCAGCAAGAATAAATCATCTTACTGGTCATTTTAAATTCCATAAAAAAGACAACCATTCCAGACGTGGTTTACTTAAAATGGTCAACCAACGCAGAAGCTTATTAGATTACCTAAAGAGAAAAGATGCTGACCGTTATAAAACTTTGATCTCAAGATTAGGATTACGTCGTTAAAAAACTTTATCTAAAGTAGGTGACCATAATTTTTTTAACAAAAATTTCGAGATAGGTTTTTGCCTTCTGGTACTACAACACTGATCACATAGAGATCTATTCGGTCAGAACTATAGTGCGAAGAAGGAAAAACATATCAAAATAATTATGATCACCACTTAAATTAGACAGGTAATTTTATTTCGCTTTAAACTCAATTTTATCGAAATAATTTTGAGTATCAGCCAACGCTGTTAACCAATTTTGCCTGAAATCACAAAAAACCTCAGCTTACTGTTATGAAAAAATATTTATATTCCATAAATTAACAGTAATAATATACTCTCAGACAGAACCTCAAATATGTCTATCGTATTATCTACCACTAAACCTCATCAAACAGAATATTTATTTTTCAAGGAAACAAATAAACGTGAATTCAATTAAAAAACAATTTCAATTTGGTAATCAAACAGTCACTTTTGAAACGGGAGAAATTGCTCGACAAAGTAGCGCTGCGGTTATTGTTGACATTGACGGCACATCGGTAATGGTCACTGCAGTTGGAAAAAAAGAAGCCATCGAAGGTAGAGACTTTTTTCCATTAACAGTCAATTACATGGAAAAAACCTATGCGGCTGGGAAAATTCCTGGTGGATTTTTCAAAAGAGAAGGACGTCCCAACGAAAAAGAAACACTGACATCACGTTTAATAGATAGACCGTTGAGACCTCTTTTCCCAGAGGGCTTCACCAACGAAGTACAAGTTGTTGCTACTGTTATGTCACTTAACCCAGACATTGACCCAGACATCCCTGCCCTACTAGGCGCATCAGCCGCTGTTTCACTTTCTGGAATGCCATTTAGCGGTCCGATTGGTGCAGCCAGAGTTGGCTACATTAACGGTGAATATGTACTCAACCCTACTTTAAGCGTATTAGAAGAATCAGACCTTGATCTAGTCGTTGCAGGTACAGACCAGGCTGTATTGATGGTTGAATCTGAAGCAGACCAATTATCAGAAGAAATCATGCTAGGTGCTGTTGTCTATGGTCACGAACAAATGCAAACAGCAATTAATGCAATCAAAGAATTTAAAGAAGAAGCAGGTAAAGACGCATGGGACTGGCAAAAACCTGAAGCCAATGATGCAGTCAATAATGCAGTAAAAGACCTAATCGGCGAAGAAATAGCTTCTGGCTACAACATTGCGGATAAATTAAAAAGACAAGACACTTTGGCAGAAACCCGAAACAAAGCGGTAAACCAGTTAGCAACTGGCGCAGAAGACAGTTTTTCTGAGGCAGATGTTAAAAATAGTATTGAAGCATTAGAAAAATCAACCGTAAGAAACCAAATTATTGCAGGTGAAAAACGCATTGATGGCAGAGATACCAAAACTGTCCGAGCAATATCTGTAAGAACTGGTGTATTACCCAGAACTCATGGCTCAGCATTATTTACCCGCGGAGAAACACAAGCCATTGTTGTGACAACTTTAGGAACAAACAGAGACTCTCAACTGATCGATGCTCTAGAAGGCGAAAGAAGAGAACACTTCATGCTACATTACAACTTCCCTCCATACTGTGTTGGTGAAACAGGCATGGTTGGTAGCCCTAAACGTCGCGAAATCGGTCACGGCCGCCTAGCTCGTCGTGGCGTACAAGCAGTTTTACCTTCTTTTGATGATTTCCCTTATGCCATTAGAGTCGTTTCTGAAATCACTGAGTCTAATGGCTCTAGCTCAATGGCATCTGTTTGCGGAAGCAGCTTATCCATGATGGATGCTGGCGTACCGCTAAAAGCACCTGTTGCTGGAGTTGCCATGGGACTTATTAAAGAAGGCGATAAATTTTCTGTACTAACCGATATCATGGGAGATGAAGATCATCTTGGCGATATGGATTTTAAAGTTGCAGGTACCGAAAAAGGCATCAATGCATTACAAATGGACATTAAAATTGACGGCATCACAAAAGAAATCATGAGTGCCGCATTGGATCAGGCCAAAGACGGCAGATTACATATATTAGCTGAAATGAACAAAACCATTGATCAACCCCGTGTTGAAATGTCTCAATTTGCTCCAAGAATCATTTCATTCAAAATTGACCCTGATAAAATTCGTGATGTTATTGGTAAAGGTGGCTCAACAATTCGTGCCATTACTGAAGACACAGGTGTTGATGTCGATATTTCTGATGACGGCATTGTCAAAATTAGCTCTGTTGAGAAATCAGCCAGTGATGAAGCTAAAAAACGTATCGAACTCATCACAACAGATGTTGAAGTCGGTACAATTTATGATGGAAAAGTAGCTCGATTAATGGATTTTGGAGCATTTGTAACCATTCTTCCAGGTAAAGACGGCTTAGTTCATATATCACAAATTTGTGAAGAACGAGTTGAAAAAGTCAGCGACAAACTTTCTGAAGGCGACATCATCAAAGTTAAAGTATTGGAAATTGATAAACAAGGTCGCATTAGACTGAGTATGAAAGCTGTTACCGCTGAAGAACAATAGTTGCAAAACATGCTGAGCTCTTAAGAAAATAACAATAAAAATACCTGATGTAGAAATACAGCAGGTATTTTTTTGTACTCCAATTACAAATTAAACCTAGAAAGTTGCCCGAGAACGCAGATTTTCATCAGAACAAGAAAATATTTGATGAAAAAGTGCAGCTTACTGGTGTAAATGAGCATTTTGAGTCAGACTTTAACGCAGGCTTGGCGAAAAGATGTATTCTCGGACAACTCCCTAGGAGGTTGTCCGAGAGCTCAGGTTTTCGTCAAATCAAGGCATAAAATTGTCGAAAAAACGCAGTTTACGTGTGTAAATGAGCATTTTGAGATCATTTTTAACGCAGAGCTGGCGGAAAGATGAGTTTTCGGACAGCCTCCTAGATTAAAGAACAACATCATGACAACCGAAGAACGCTTAATTAATATTGAGACAAAGCTGGCATTTCAGGAACAAACAGTCAATGAAATGAGCGATATTATCTATCAACAACAAAAGAAAATTGATTTTCTAATTAGAAATAATGAATTTTTAGTTAGTCATGTTCAAAAATTAGTCGATCAATCAAAGTCCGCTGAAGGTATTGACGAAAGACCCCCTCATTATTAATATTTTTAGCATGACAAATAAAACACTACTATCAATCATAGAGTCCCCTTCTCACCCAAACTTTACCGACTTGTACCAACAACTGGGTTTTCAAGAAACTCAACTGACATCAATTAGAAAAGCCAATAATTGGCTAAAAAAACAACAACCAGATTTTATTATTGCTGAGTTTTTCTATGCCTTTGGCAACAATTACAGTGGTGTACACATCAGTAACTTAGACGTTTTACTGGTTAGCCTACAAAAATATTCCCCCAACACAAAAATCATTATTCTGGTTGATAAAACACAAGCCAAACATGTCGACCATTTAAAATCAATTTTTCCCCTACATGCAGTTTTACAATTCCCCATTGCAATTGAGCAAATAAAGTCTTTACTAAGTAGGTAAGGAATGAAAATTAAATAACCTGGACATATTTCTTCCATCTTCACGTCATTTTCGATTGATCTTTAATCACAAAACCTCGCATTAGAACAACTAGTACTATGGTTTTGCTCACTCAGATCAATCGAAACTAACATAAAGCTGAAACCAATATGTCCAGGTTATTTAATTTTCATCCCTAACTCACTTAATTTTTACCTCCTAAAAATAAATCACATGCACTTAATACAACGAATTTTTGGCATTAATAAAAGTGAATGGCAAACCGTAGTCTTATTATTTTTATTGATTTTATTTTTTGCCATTAGCGGTGCCATAGGTAGAAGCACGGCAATGACCTTGCTAATTGATAACTATGGTGAAAAATTGTTGCCAAAGATGTTTGTTGCTGTTGATATTTGCGTAATGTTTGGAACATTCATCTACGCCACGCTATCGTCTCGAATATTCTCATTACAATTGTTAAAAGTTTTATTGACTGGAAATATTTTAGTAATAGCCATTATCGGTATTTTAATGAATGGCATTATTGACAATTTATCCGCCCTATTTTTTTGTTGCTTTCATTTTTTCTACATTTTAATCTTTATTCATTTGAGCAGTTTTGTTGCAACTTACTTTCATACCAGCCAACTAAAACGACTAATTTCTGTTATTTATGCCAGCGTACCCATTGGTGGCGCATTGGGAGGTGCAATCGTAGTTCTGGCGGGTAACTTCATTAAAGCTGAATTAATTATTTTAATCATTCCCTTTTTTGGCATTTTAATGAGCTTACTGCTGATCCATCTCAACCAACAAATCAGCCCAATGCCTGAAGAATTAAATCAACACTCATCACAACAATCAATGATCGAAAGAACATTACAACAATTAAAAATATTATCAAAAAGCAAAATCATTATTTGGATGACAATTAGCCTCATCTTATTTGTCATTACCAGTCGTATTTTAGAATACTTATATCAAGGCATCATTTATCCTGAACACTTTACTGATTCAAGAGATAGGGCCATATTTTTAGGTCAGTACGAATTAGTTGCTAATTTACTGGCACTGGTATTACAACTGGCATTCACTGGCAAAATCCTATCTAAATTAGGTGTTGCTACCAGTAATTCCATATACCCTGGTTTGACAACTCTGATTTCAGGCATTTTGTGTATAGGATTCGGCTTTATTTCAGGTATATTGGCACACTTTATTAACCAGGAAATGCGCAACATCATCCGAACCCCCTCTCATAATTTATTATTCAGCGCCATTCCAGAAAAACACTGGGCAATCAGTAAGTCCTGGTTAAATGGATTGGTATACCCTTTATCAACCATGATTGCAGCAACCTTGATTATCGTATTACAAGAACATTTTAAAATTGATGAACTAAGCACTATTTTACCCATTTTTATTTTAATCACCTCGATGACGGGTATTTTATGCTCACATTATCAGGGAAAAGCCTATAGAATAGGCGTTTTCAACCAGTTAAAACAGCATAACGATAACGAATCTGAATCACCTGAAAAAACCATTAAACGATATATTAAAAGCAATAATCCTACACAACAAATCATTGCTTTAAAAATGATTCAAACCAACCCCAAACAACAGTATTTACATGATACAGGCATACTGCTCATCCAGTCAGATCATTTTGAAGTTAAAAAACAAGCAGCAAAAACACTGTCACTAATAAAACAATCCAATGCCGCCTTAACCTATTTAATTAAAGCGTTAAAATTCGAACAAAAACCTGATGTCATTGAGATGATTTTAAAAACACTGTCTTCATTTCATCAAGAAAAATTAGGCAGTTCAATTGAACGTTTCTTATTGCACCCATGGGCAGGTGTTTTTTCACAGGCCTGCCTGTGCTTATACCGAAATGATTTTTTTGAAAATAAAGAAAAAATTCAGCAGCTCTATTTAAATAGGTTAAAACAGTCCACACCCGCTCAACAGAAACTATTGCTAAGTATTTTTATTCCACTTAATTGCCAGTCTAATATTCAATTTATCAAAGACCATATGAACAGTGACAATATTCATTTAAGACTTGAATCAACTAAAGTTTACCTAAAAATACATGAAAATAATCTGGACTTCTTTATCAATGAACTAATAACAATGTCAGGAAGCGCAATAGAAAATGAACGACTGTTAGCAACTCAAGCACTGTCAAATTGTCGCCCCACCGAAGATTTTGAAAAAATAACTCTCCTGCTGAACGATAACTCAAGCGATGTAATGCATGCCACAATTGATTTAATAAGAATACACCTAGCTTTTTATCGCGACAAATTATTTCAATTATTAATAACAAACCAAATTAACGAGATTATCCGACACGAATTAACACGTTTATTATATTCGCACTTAAACTCTTCTGAAAAACAGCAATTACAATATTTCACCATCCAATGCATGAAACAATGGATGCAACTTTATAGTCTATATTTGGTACTGAAAGACTGTGACGCAATAACTATTGATGAAAAACAACAAATAAATACTTGTTTACTAGAAAATCAAAAAGAAAATATCACGATTACCTTAATCATGATTAGTCAAATATCCAATAAAAATCAGGAATTTTGGAAAAGACTCCAAAGAGGCCTGTTATCAAGCAACAAAAAAGACTTGGGCAATGCACTTGAAATTTTATCCCACACTAAAAAACATGCGTTACGGACTCAGCTAGAAGCATTTTTTGAGAATATTCCAGAAGATTTAGTATCACTTAATCAACTTTTTTATACACTATTTAAAGAATCACTATCCAGTGAACTCAAATACAATCTTAATAGTTTTTTAAATAAAGACAGAAAAATTAATTTGATGACTTATTACGCCAAAAAGATGCAGTCTATGACAATTAAGACTCGAATCTAATCACTTTTCAGTGAACAACGTTAATATGAATAATTTCAATGGGATAGGCAGATAAAAGAAAATAGTAGAAGGGCGCTATTGCACCACTCCTACTTTTGAGATGTCGCGGAGGAGCGACGTTCTTTGCCTTACTGATTACCTGTTTTTTATTATTATGTCGGCAAAAATCATTTGACAGTTTTTTATTAATATTAGATAATAACGATATTGCGATTCACATGGTAGTGTGAATCAGGATGAATACCTCCATCCTCCTTTGGTGGTTTTGGCGTAACTTCTTAGTTACGCCTTTTTTTTACTTCTTGAAACGTAAGATAAATCAATTACAAATTAAATACTATTAGGGAAAAACCTAATTTTGATGGTGATTATCCGAAAAAGTCTATATTTTTTTACATTTTTATTTTTTTTGTAAAAAACACAAGTAATTCTTGAGTATTTTCCAATAGTTATGTAGCATTCCTTTCTTTATAAATGAAGAATATTTATAAGGTAACATATATTTAGAGTTGCCCCACAAACAATGCAATTCTTGACTGAACATAAATCTGGATTTATTTGGAGAAATATAGGATGAAAACCTATACCGCAAAACCCTCAGACATCAAAAGAAGCTGGCTATTAGTTGATGCTGACGGCAAAACATTAGGACGTTTAGCAACTGAAATAGCTCATCGATTACGAGGAAAACATAAAGCTCAATATACACCTCATATGGATACAGGTGACTATATTATAGTAGTCAATGCTGAAAAGATTCATGTAACAGGTCGCAAAAGAACTGATAAAATTTATTATCATCACACAGGTTACATTGGCAACATGAAGGAAATACCATTCGATAAGTTATTGGCCAAATCTCCCGAAAGAATTATTCAACATGCCGTGAAAGGTATGTTACCAAAAAACCCATTGGGCAGAGCAATGTTCCAAAAACTAAAAGTTTATGCTGGTCCAAATCATCAGCATGAAGCACAACAACCACAAGTATTAGACATTTAGAAATAGGCAACATTATGGCAGACACACAATATTATGGCACTGGCAGACGTAAAAGCTCTGCTGCTAGAGTTTTTATTAAATCAGGAACAGGGGCTATCACTGTCAATAAGCAGCCTCTAGACGAATATTTTGGAAGAGAGACCGCCAGAATGGTCGTAAGACAACCTTTGGAATGTGCAGAGGTTACTGACAAGTTTGACATTAACATAACTGTCACCGGTGGCGGCACAACTGGACAAGCAGGTGCAATTCGCCTCGGCATCACTAGAGCTTTAATGGAATATGACGAAACATTGCGAGAGTCATTAAGAAGTGCTGGCTATGTTACTCGAGATGCAAGATCTGTTGAACGTAAAAAAGTGGGTCTACACAAATCTAGAAAAAGACCTCAATATTCGAAACGTTAAACGAACAACTAAAAGACTGTCCGAGAGCACATATTTTGTCAGAACAAGGCAAAACTCGGACAACTTCTTTCTCTTTAAAGACAAGATATTCTTCCTTACCTCTTTATTTTTCAAATATCTCCCAGATAATAATATTACAAACTAGGTATTTTTTTTAGATTTACACGAGTTTTCATTCTAGCTCTCAACTCCTTGTCTAACTTTCTCAGGTAATAACTTTTTTGTGCCTTTTTACTTTGTACAAAAGGTCTAATTTGAAAAAGTGCCAATTTTCCCTTTAAAAAACCAAATTCGATGTCTGCCGCATTCACTCTTCCGCGATCATTCTTAGGCATAGGAAACTTTTTTTCTTGAACATTAACTATTTGTTTCAGCTGATTAATTTCATTTTGCTTAAGAATAGCCTGCGCTCCTGTCGCTAAAATCTTTTTGATTCCACCGCCTGATAAAAGTATTCTTCGATAAGGAGCAGATGCATGAGATAAAACCCTAACCGCATTACTTCTACGAGCAATTAAAAGCTGCTCAGCACTTTGACCATCAACAGCACCACCAACGCCTTCATTAATAGCTACAGACAACCATCGATGACTGCCATTTGAAATATTTTGAGTCACCATAACACCTGACTTTGTAACAGGAACACTTTTTAATAACAACACTGAAGTATAAACATGCTCAGGATTTTTCATATGTGCTTGTCGCCAAGAATAGGCTCTCTCACTAAATGGAGACGCCCAAACTTTACCAATGGCTTTAATTATATTATCAAAACCAACAACATGAGGAACAGTTTTATTAAGCCCTGCCCCCGTAAATCCTGGCAAATCCTCTACATTGGTATCACTTCTAACAAACACACCAAAACTTTTGTCTTCACCAAAGACCTGCCTCATTTTTTGACGAAGTGATTGAATAAATTTTAAATCGGGTACAGCCTTTTCAATCCAACGCTGTAATCGCAATAAAAATATCCTAACAAACCTTTTCTGCATATCTGAATCACTGGGCATTGACTGAATAATACTATATTGAGCTTTCATCCATTCAAAAACTGATTTTCCCTCATTAGGCATAGGCTGATCCAATATCGAACGAAATACCCCAAATGGAATCACAATACCTTCCGTGACTGTTTTTGGAAAAATTGACTTTAGCTCAGCTAAATTTGCGCCCTTGGGACCAGAAATTCTTCCCGAATCATTTTTGCTCAATTTTCTAATTGAAATAGGCTGTTTGATAGATAAATCCAGTTTATTCAAATCTGGCTTAATCAAAAACTCTTGCACCTGACTTTTTTTACCGAAGACATCATTATACAACGAACTATCTAACGCCAGCTTTACAACCCCTCCTGGACTGACAGCCATAAACACGCGCTTTCCATCATAAGCCC
>Ga0233440_1001022_pt1 | contig 27533 bp, 15 predicted proteins | sample SI_123_September_5_FD_182791 | JGI IMG/M metagenome (GOLD analysis project Ga0233440, IMG submission 182791) | Seawater microbial communities from Saanich Inlet, British Columbia, Canada - SI_123_September2016_120_MG | ecosystem: Environmental > Aquatic > Marine > Inlet | place: Canada: British... | reverse complement strand
TTGGATTAGAGCTACACGGTGGTAAAGGAAGTAGTTCATTTAAATTTAGAAGTAATCCAAGTGTATTAGAGGTTAAAGCCGATACATTTTTTGTTGGTTCGGAAACAAGTCAATTCATAAGCGGTAGTGGTGGTAATATTGAAATAAGTTCAAGTTTATTTCATTTAAATCCAGCTACCAATACAATGACATTAAGTGGTTCAATAACTGCTACTGATGGTTATATAGGTAATTGGCAAATCGTAGATGGTATGTTAAGTGGTAGTAATGCAACATTAGATGCAAATGGAGCGGCATTATATATGTCTACTAAGGGACCTGATACTGATAACTCTGCAGCCTTTGATATACTGAGAGATGAATATTATATCGATTTTACACCAACAGACCAAGGCAATACTACAAATTATTTTATTAAGTTTGGTCCTAATTTTGCCGTTGATAGTACTGGCATTCTTCACGCAAGTGGGGCGGTATTTGAAGGAACGATAACTGCTTCTGCTGGTTTAATTGGTGGTTGGCAAATTGAAGAAGATTATTTTCGTTCAATTCCAGATGGTGTTAGATTATATGGTGGAGGAGATCCATATGTAATTTCATCATCTAATTTTCAAGTTACTTCAATAGGAGATATAACCGGTTCACAAGTATTATTTACTGGCGGAAAAATTGCATCATTTAATTTAAGTAATGATGCATTTTATACTGATAGTTTTTTTATAAGTTCATCAGCTACCAATAATGATTTCTTTATTTCATCTTCTAATTTTAATGTAAAGGCAAGTGGGGATGTAACTGGCTCAAGTGTATTATTTGATGGTGGTAAAATTGCTAACTTTACAATAGATGAACATAGTTTAACCACAACTGGCGTTGAGATTAATGATTCAACACAAACTCTTTTTATAAGTTCAAGTGCATTTAAAGTAAAACATGATGGTGAAATAACAGGTTCACAAGTATTATTTAGTGGCGGAAAAATTGCAGGGTTCACTATTGATGGAACACAATTAAAACAAGGAACTTCATTTCATTTAGATGGTGATTCATCTGCTACATATTTTATATCATCTTCTAATTTTCAAGTAACGCCGAGTGGTGATGTAAGTGGTTCACAAGTATTATTTACTGGCGGTACGATAGCTGGATTTACAATTGATGGTACTCAATTAAAACAAGGAACATCGTTTTATTTAGATGGCGCTTCTGGTGGTACATATTTCATATCTTCATCTAATTTTCAAGTGTCGCCGGGTGGTTCAATAACTTCGGTGGATGGGACAATTGGTGGATGGGCAATTGGAAGCTCACAAATTTCAAGTAGTAATTTAATTTTAGATTCATCTGGGTTAATTGAAACTTCCGATTTTGTAAGTGGAGTTAAGGGGTGGAGAATTAGTGATAGTGGAGAAGCGGAATTTGAGAATGCTACAATTCGGGGAACACTTTCGTCTGTAACATTTGAAAAACAATCGGTAAATGCCGTTGGTGGGCAACTTTGGATTGCCAATTCTTCAGCTATTACTGGTAGTTCAGTTTCTAATTCTGATGTGACAATGAGTTTGGTCAATGCATCTGGTTTTGCAGAGAATGAATACTTGTTAATAAAGAAAGTTAGCCCGACTGGAGTCAATGAAGAGATTGTTAAGGTAGTTAGTTCTTCTATAGATAATACAAATACTGGCGCCGGCCGGATCATGATTACTAGGGGAGAAAATAGTACTACGCCGGCAACTTACGATGCAGGTCAAGTAGTTGTATCTACCGGTAAAGAGAATACGGGTTATATAAAGTTAAATGCTAATCCAAATGACAGTTCAACTCCATATATAGATATAGTAGAGCGAACAGGAAGTGCATATCTCGATTTTAAATTAAAGACAAGGCTTGGTGATTTGAGTGGACTATCAAGTGGATTGTTATATGGCGAAACAAGTCCTGGATTTGGTTTATTTAGTGAAAATGTATTTCTACAGGGTTCTATAACAGCACAAACTGGTTCATTTACAGGAGCTGTCCACGTTGGTATTGGTGGAACGATGAAATTTGGTCAAAATGTTTCTTCGACAAATGATGGTATTTTTATTAATGTAAATAATCATTGGTACGATACAGGAAACTTTAAAGTTGGTGATGGTACTAATTTTATATCTTCATCGGGTGAAATAGAAACTGATAAATTTGAGTTAAGAACAGATAGAGTTAAGGTTTCATCTACTTATGCTTCTATGAGTATTGGAAATGATCCAACTCTTACAAGTGGAACAGGAATATTTCTATCCGGCTCGGGCGAATTTAGATTGGGTGATGATGATGGTAATATTACGTTTGTAAATGATAGTTTTTCTTTAACTGGAGCCGATGTAAATATCAATGTCAATCAACTTAATATAAGTGCAAGTGGATTTACATTATCTTCACCACAGGCTTCAATGTCATTTGGAGATAGTAAAGAGATATTACTTCATGCTACGGGTGGGACTGGTGGAGTACCGATTTTCAAATTAAGTGGTGGTGAAATATCCGCATCAAACTTCTTTGTTTCTGCTGACGGCCGATTAACTTCATCTGCTGCACAAATAACTGGTAAAATAACTGCTACAAGTGGTGAAATTGGTGGATTCAGCATTGATGCGAACACCATTAGTAGTTCAAATAATAGTTTAATATTAAAAGATAGCGGTCAAATAACTGGTTCAGCAATTTTATTTAAAGGTGGTACAATTGGTGGCATGACGGTTGCTGAAACTCAAGTATCTGTTGGATCTACATTGTTGTTAAAAGATAGCGGTCAATTAACTGCATCAGCTGCACAAATAACAGGTAAAATAACTGCTGAAACTGGAACAATAGGAGGATGGGAAATACTAGCTGATAAGTTAGTCAATACTCAAAATACGGTAGAATTAAGTACTACTACACCTGGATTAAACATCAAAGACTCAGGTGGAACAGAAAGAGTATCTATTAAATCAGGTTCATTTTTAACTATTGGAGGTGGAACTCAACACATAGAAAATAGAAGTTTTGAAGATGATTCAATATCCGCGGGTAGAAATTTTGTATCAACAATCAATAGTTGGTCTTTTTCAGAGGGTGGTGGAGTAAACATAAGTTTAACAGATAGAAGTAGTTATGTGGATGATGATAAAGCCGTGAGTGGTGATGTAACTCTTGATGTTGTAGTACCTGCCGGTTCTGGTAATTATTCATCAAATAATACTTATGAAATATCTCAAGTAATAACTTCTTCCTTTTCGGGAGGAGATACACTTTCCTTTAGTTCAGTTGCTCGTTTTAGTTCATCATTCGGTGGTAAAGGTAAAGACAGAGCATTAGGTCCTCAATATTTTAGATTAGAATACAGTAGTTCAACTTCAAATGGATTTAAATCATTTTTACCATCAAATGATTATACTGCTTCAAATGGTTATGGTGAATACTTTTTAGGTAGTGGTCAATATAATAGTTTTGGTGCTTCAGCTGAACTACCAGAAACAGCTGCGTTTATTAAAATAATATTGACTGGAAGTATAAATAATGATACTGGGTTTACTTATGAAAAACCACTTTATGCCGATAGGAAAAAAAATAAAGAGTATGGTGGTCATACTTTTATAAAAACGGTAGTGGGTAGTACGAGTGCAGAGTATCCTGAAACAGAACTTACATTTGATAATTTTGCATTAAGAAGTAATGTAAGAAAGGTTGAACTGACAGAAAAAGGAATATTGATTTATAATTCGGAAGATAGTTACTTTCAAATGACCGCTGAAGGTATCGATTTCAGGGGTGGAAGTGGTGCAACTTCTTTTGGTTCGATAACAAGTAGAGAAAGTTTTACAAACGATTCGCAGGTCGCTGGAACATTAGGAGCACCAGCATTACAGGGTTATGAGGCAGATCCAGAAAATATACACGCAACAACTGCATGGGATGGAAATGTTGGAGATTATTCAAAAGGTAATCACAGACACGTATTGGAATTTTCTACGATTAATACTATTATGAGTGGTCAAACTATTACAAATGGTACTTGGGAAGGTACAACCATCGCCGTTAATCAAGGTGGAACTGGAGTAACAACAAGTACTGGAACTACTAATGTGGTATTATCAAATAGTCCTACTTTAGTAACACCAGCATTGGGTACTCCGTCAGCGTTAGTAGGAACAAATATTAGTGGAACGGCTTCAAATTTAACAGCTGGACTTGTAACAAATGGAGTTTATACTACAAATAATTTATCAGTTATGGCAGCAACTACATCCGCACAATTGCGTGGTGTTCTTTCTGACGAAACAGGAACAGGAGTAGCAGTTTTTGCAACTTCACCAACATTAGTAACACCCGTATTAGGTACACCAGCAAGTGGTACTATGACAAATGTTAATGGAACATCAGGTATTACAGGATTAGGTACACAGAGTCAAGATTTGGAAATGGGTGGACAAAATATTCAAACTGCTGGTGTTATAACATTAAAAGAACAAGCAGACGCAGACGCAGATGTAGCAGGTGAAGGGCAGATATGGGTAGATACCGCTACACCAAATGTATTATATTTTACAAATGACGCAGGCACCGACCATAGAATAAACTTTTCAACATCTGCTCATTTAAGAGGAATGTTGAGTGATGAGACAGGAACTGGTGGTGCAGTATTCGCAACAAGTCCTACAATAGTAACACCAACAATAGCAAGTTTTACAAACTCTACTCACACACACGCTAATGCAGCAGGTGGTGGTCAGATTACGCTCGGTACTGGTACAACAGGAAATTATGTAGCAACAGCAGTTGCTGGAGATGGTATTGATGTAAGTGGTGCAACGGGAAATGTTACGATTTCAGTAGAGGATAGTACGGCATCTAACAAAGGTAGTGTAATAGTCGCGGGTGGAACAGGAATAACAGTAGGATATTCAAGTGGAACTGCAACAGTTACAAGAGATTCCTTAGTATCTGGAGATATTCCAGATAATGCAGCAGATACAAGTGGTAAGGCAACAACGGCAGGAACGGCAGATTTAGCAACAACTATAACTATTACTGATAATGAATCTACTGTTGAAGAAAACGCTATTTTATTTTCAGCGGGTGCAGATGCTGATGGTGGAAATCTTGGAGTAGAACAAGACCATTCAGGTATGACTTACAATCCAAGCACTGGTGGAATAACTGCTACTCAACTTAAAGTAGGCGATGGAACTGATGGTTATTTCTTTAGTGATTCAGCAGGTAGAACAGCTTTTGCCGGTGGTGATTTTTATATACAATCTAATGTAAATAATTCCTATAATTATGCAACAAACAATTACCACGGAGGTTCGAGTGGCGATAATCAATTATTTAGAGGTAATCCATTATCAGGGAATAGTTGGAGCATCACTGCGGCAGGAGTAATCTCTGGAGTATCCTATAATATTGGTTCTACCGCAGTAATTGACGCTAGTAGAAACCTCGTTAATATTGGAACAATAGGCTCTGGAGCAATCACATCTACTGCTGGAATATCAGGCACATCGGGTACATTTAGTACTACATTAGGTGTAACAGGCAATGCCACATTTGGTGGAAACGTAAGCGGTTCATCAACTTCAACTGGTTCGTTTGGTAGAGTTAATGCTTCAAGAGTTTACAATGTTAACAGAATAGAGGATGATGGTGGTGAACTCACAATCAGGTCTGATGATTTAAAAACTGTTGGTGACGGAATTACAATACAGAATTCAGGTGGCTCAGATATGATTGCAATTGCTCTTGATGGAAGTGTTGCAGAAATCAGTAGTCCTATAGTGTTTAATAATCCATTATCGTTTGCTAGTAATTTGGGTGCAAAAATAAGTGGCTCATCAATTTCAACTGGTTCGTTTGGACACTTAGTAATCGCAAAAGATGCACATATAGGTGAAGATGTATTAGCAGATGGTGATGTTGTAGCATATAATTCATCTGATATAAGACTTAAAGATAATGTAGAAGTTATAAAAGGTTCATTAGATAAAATAGAAGGTATTCGTGGTGTAGAATTTGATTGGAATGAAAAATCACCTGGTTGGGCAAAAGAAAGAGGACACGATGTTGGGGTAATAGCCCAAGAAGTTCAAAAAGTCGTTCCTGAAATAGTAGTAGAGAGAAAAAATGGTTATTTAGGAGTAGATTACAAGAGAATCGTTCCGTTATTAATAGAATCAGTAAAAGAATTAAGACAGGAAGTAAATGATCTAAAGAAAAAAGTGAGTTAGAGATATTTACTTGATATTTATAATATAGTTATACACAATAATAATAAGGAGAAACAGTTATGGCCGATCAAGAGACAAAATTCTCAGAAGAAGAATTGAAATCTTTACAAGACCTACAAACATCATATCAACAGAAACAACTTCAATTTGGACAATTAGAGGTTCAAAGGTTGTTAGTAACACAACAATTGGATTCACTTGATAGTGCAAAAGCCAAGTTGGAAGTTGAATATGGTGAAGTTCAAGATACTGAACGAAAGTTAGTTCAATCGTTGAATGAAAAGTATGGTCCTGGAAATTTAGATCCAGCAACAGGAGTATTTACTCCTGCACCAGCCCCCGTAGAAACTTCAGAAACTATTTAAAATAAACTCCCCCAAGTATATCGTTTGAGAAAGTTAGGCTATATTTATAGTAAATATTTATAGTCTAAAAACGACTAATTTAGTTATTTAAATTATAATAATAGGAGAAATAAAATGGCAGAAAGAATCGTATCGCCGGGTGTGTTTACGAGAGAACGAGATTTATCCTTTCTTCCTCAAGGAATTGCAGAAATTGGAGCATGTATAATTGGACCAACTATTAAAGGTCCTGCATTTGTTCCAACGGTAGTTAGGAATTTCCAAGAGTTTGAAGAAATGTTTGGGTCTACGGACAAACGTTATTATACACCGTACACGGTAGAAAAATATTTAGGTAGTCCTGGAACTGTTACGATAGTTAGGGTACTTAATACTGCAGGATATTCAGTTGATACTCTTGCAATTACAACAGGAGCATCTTCAGCAGCAACATATGGAAGTGCATCCGTTTCAATCACTAATATGAGTGATGGTAATAAGTTCGCTGTAACTGGTTCAGATGGAACTATATATACATTTGTAGCATCTGATGCACCAGTACCAGAAGATGTTGCAGGAGGAAACACATATTACTTTGTTGGTAGTGGTTCTCTTGCAGTAACGGGTAGTACTTTAACAGTTAACTTATCAACTGAAATTAACGCAGTTAGTGGTATTCCAGTATCTACTTCGTATTTAGATCCTGCAACCTTAGTAGTATCAGCATCAGCTACTGGAACTGGTGGAAATAGTATTAAATTCCAATCTGGTAGTACACAGACAACTTTACAAGGTGGTACAAATCAAGCGGGTGGTAAAGTACTTGCAGTATTAGCACCATCTCGTGGTGGTTCAAATGGAACTGCAGATTTAGAAGGTAGTACAATTAGTGGTACTTGGGCAGATGCAACACTTCAGTTGAGTGGTAGTAATTGGGGAGCTAAAGGAATAGCAACCACATACGCTACATATTCATTTTCATTTGATACTGGAAGTTCAAGTCCTCAATATATTGAAGATGTATTTAGTAGTGATGCACAAGTTCAAACTAACGCAGGTGGAAATACTCAACCAGCATATTTGTATAAGAACTTTAAATCACATCAGAATAGCTCGGGATACAGTTCGGGTGATTCTGTGAGTGTGGTAGACGGAAGTACGAGTTTAGCAATAACATATCAAAATGCATCTACACCTTATATACAATCACAGTTGGTAAGTGGAAATCGATATAACTTATTTAAAGTTAAGAGTCGTTCTCATGGTTCTGATGTGAATAGAAAGTATAAGATTAGAGTATTGAGTGTTAAGAAAGCTGGTACAATTGCAGGTAGTGATTATGGTTCATTTTCATTACAAGTAGCACAGACTGGATATGATGATAATTTATTAACCCAAAATAATGTTTTGGAACAATTTGATAATTTGAATTTTGATCCATTAAGTCCTAATTACTTTGCAAGACGGATTGGTGATAGGTATGTAACAATAGCCTCGGATGGTAAACTTACTTATAATGGTGATTGGCCAAATATGTCTAAACATATTTTCTTATCTGACTATTCAGCAATAGCCGATGGTGAAAGACCAAAAAGTGTTGTTCCTATGGGACATGCAGCAATTAGTAATCCATTCGGTAGTGATGATTCAACAATTCCATCAGCATCATTTAAACGGAATCAGTTAAATTCAAATGATACTTTCGAAGCAGATACAGTATATTATGGTTTGGATTATGATAACGCTAATATAGGTGCTAGGGAAGATCTACAACAATTTTTAGCTCCAGCCAATAGTTTTGGTGATGGTGCTAATATGTCTATGAGTTTGGAAGATATGTTAGGACATGCGGACGCATCTACACTTGGTGATACTTTTTCAGACGCAACAGAAAAAGTAACACTTGCATTATCTCATGTTAGACAGAGAAAGTTCGTTGTTCCATTTCAAAGTGGATTCGATGGTGCTAATCCTGCAGTTCCTAAATTTACAGCAGCAAATATTGTAGGTACAAACACACAAGGATTTGATTGTTCAACTTCTTCTACAGCAGGTACAACTGCATATAAGAAAGCAATTAACGCAATCAGTAATCCTGATGAGTTTGATATCAATATGTTAGTAACACCTGGTCTTATTCATGGACTACACTCAGCTGTAACTAATCACGCAATATCTAAGTGTGAAGCTCGTGGTGATGCATTCTATATTATAGATTGTGGTATTCATGGTGGATCAATAGCAAGTGCAACTTCGACTATTAATACACTCGATACTAACTACGCAGCAACCTATTACCCTTGGGTAAAGATTGTTGATAGGAATACTTCCTTACCAGTATGGGTTCCGCCTTCAGTTGTGTTACCTGGTGTTATTTCTTACACCGATAGTGTAGCACACGAATGGTTCGCACCAGCAGGTTTGAATCGTGGTGGATTACAATCACAGGGAGTAACGGAAGCACAGACAAGATTGACTCACGCTGAAAGAGATGAACTCTATGAAGCAAGAGTTAATCCAATCGCTTCATTCCCAGGTCAAGGTGTAGTAGTTTGGGGACAAAAGACCTTACAAGGTCGTCCTTCAGCACTTGATAGAGTGAATGTACGAAGATTGTTGATTAGATTGAAGAAGTTTATCGCTTCATCAAGTAGGTACTTAGTATTTGAACAAAATACTGCAGCTACGAGAAATAGATTCCTTAACATTGTGAATCCATTCTTAGAGTCAGTACAATCAAATAGTGGTTTATCCGCATTTAGAGTAGTAATGGATGATACAAATAATACTCCAGATGTTGTTGATAGAAATCAACTTGTTGGTCAGATATTTATCCAACCAACACGGACAGCTGAATTTATTGTATTGGACTTCGTAGTATTACCAACAGGAGCTACATTTCCTGAATAAGTTTAATCAATAGATTAAATAAACAAAAGCCCCTCTTTTTGAGGGGTTTTTTGTTGCCCGATATATTTATATATGAAGTATATAGTAAAACTTCTATAAAACTATGAAAAATGAATATAACGATTTTTTATAATTTTGATATTTATAGTTGAAGAATTAAACTTATTGGAGATTAAAGATGCCAGAACTATTAGATCCTTCTGAAATAATGTTCACACCGTTTGAACCGAAAACGAAAAATCGGTACATCATGTATATTGAGGGAATACCAGCTTATCTTATTAAAACAGCTAATAGACCTACAATAGCTTTTGAAACTATTGAACTTGACCATATCAATGTTAAACGATATGTTAAAGGTAAGGGTTCTTGGGAAGAATTAGAAATAACTCTATATGACCCCGTTGTTCCAAGTGGAGCACAAGCAGTAATGGAATGGGTAAGGTTAGGTCATGAATCAGTAACAGGTCGTGATGGATATTCGGATTTTTATAAGAAAGATGTAACAATTAATGTGTTAGGTCCAGTAGGTGATAAAGTTGAGGAATGGACATTAAAAGGTACATGGATTACCAACGCAACATTTGGTGATTTAGATTGGTCAAACGCAACTGATCCAGTTGATGTAACTTTGACACTAAGATACGATTACGCTATCCTACAATTCTAAGGAGAAAATATGAGTTTTTTAACAGAAATGCTATCAAGTGATGCTAAAATATCATCAAAGAGAACTGTTGGTTTTGCTGCTTTCTTTATGTTGATTTGTTGTTGGGGTGCTGACACCTTTTCTGCATTTGAGGTAAAGGATAAAATATTAGAATGTTTTATGTACATTACAGTAGTTGGATTGGGTGTAACAGCAGCGGAGAAATTTGCATCACCTAAATAATAATTTTGACTGGGTATCTTAACTGATACCCAGTAAAGTTTTAAATAATTGGTTATATTGTATAATTCAATATAGAATACAAAGGAGATAAAACATGGCAGAAGAAAAACGCCAATTTCCAACAGAGATGGTAAACTTGCCTTCTAAAGGAGTACTTTATCCAAAAGAATCTTCCATATCAAAAGGAGAAATTGAGGTAAAGTATATGACAGCAAAAGAGGAAGATATTTTAACATCACAAAATCTGATTCGGAAAGGAATAGTAATTGATAAACTGTTAGAATCATTAGTAGTAGATGAATCTATTAATTTAGATGATATTCTTATTGGTGATAAAAATGCATTAATGGTAGCATCAAGAGTATTAGGATATGGAAAGGATTATCAGTTTGAACTTAATTGTCCTGCCTGTGGTGAAAGAAATACTGATAATGTTGATTTGACAAAGTTAGGAGAAAAATCTATTGATCATTCACATCTTAAAGGTGGAAAAAATGAATTCGATTTTGAACTTCCTACGTCTAAACGAAAGATTACTTACAAATTACTCACTCAAAGCGATGAACGTGAAATTGATGCAGAACTTAAAGCTTTAAAAAAGATTTCAGGTGGAAGTAATGTAGATCCTGAAATAACAACACGATTAAAAAGAGCAATAGTATCTGTTGATGGTAAATCTGATACTGCTTATGTTAATAGTTTTGTAGACAATGAATTTTTATCACGAGATTCTTTAGCATTTAGAAATCATTTATTAGAAATCACTCCAGATGTAGATATGAATTATCTATTTACTTGTGAGTTATGTGATTTCGATCAGGAGGTGACGGTCCCAATGACCGTCCAGTTTTTTTGGCCTTCAGCCAAAAGATAGACCTCTAATACACACCGAAATATTTCAGCTCTGTTTTCACGGAAAGGGTGGGTTTACTCATTCCGAAGTCTATACTATGCCTACATTTTTTCGTAGGTTCTATTTAAAACAATTAGAAAAATCATATCAAGAAGAAAAAGAAGCTTACGATAAAGCTTCCGGGAAATCTTCCAAAGGAATTTCTCGTCCCCCATCGGTCAAAAAATAAATAATCTTATATTTATTATTGAACCAATCCAAGGTTTTATTCAGCATCAAAACAATAATTATATTGGAGTATTTTTATGAAAAAATCACAAAATGAATTGCGTGAATCTATTCTTTCTAAATTGATGGCTAAGATTGCAAGTGGGAAAAGAGTTCCGAAAGCAGTTAAGTCAATGGTAGATAAGGATCCAGAATTAAAAAAGAAGTTTGATGCTATTGAAAAGGATTTGGAAAAATTAGGAAAAGATACTAATAAAATATCAAAGCAAATAACTAAACGATATAAAGGAACACCACTCGAAAAATTTTTCTCCATCGGATAAATTGGATAAGTCATGGCAGATAAAGACGCAATTAAATTAACTAAAGAAAGAATAGCAGCTTTAAAGGAACTGCGAAAGTTAGAGGGAGAATTAACTGCGCAACAAGCAAAGACACTTGATGGACTTCGTGATACTCTTAAAGAACTACGAGGTTTCGGTAAACATCAGCAAAATATTATAAATAAGGGTGGGGTATATTCAGATTTATCTAAACAATGGGCGATGAATGCTGCATCAGAAGGAAAAACTCGACAAAATCTCGCAGGATTACAATCGAATCAAATGGGTATGTTTCAGAAGGCATTAAGTGGTGAACTGAAATCTCAGGAAGTCCAACAACAAAGAGTTGATTTGCAACAAATGTTAAATACCGAAATAAATAAACTTAAAGGTATTCAACCACAATTACATGCGTTGTTATCAGACCAAGTAAATTCGTCATTAAATATGTTAGATACTATAGAAGATACGAATGATGCTTATGTTGAAAGGGGTGATTTGGCAACCGAACTAACAGATAAACTTAATATGTTTGAAAGAGGATGGGATAGTATTAAGGAAAAAATAGGTGATGCTTGGAGTGTTGTTAAGGCAAATCCTATTAAATCAGTAATAGGATTACTTGCGGTTGGAGTTATGGCAGTAGGTAAACATTTGATGGGAATTGTTAAAGGTGCAGTAGCAATGCAAAAAGAACTTGGCGTTGGTGCAGGATTTGCAATGGATTTAGAATTGGCCACAAGAGAAGCAGCCGCTGGTGGATTTATGTACGGTGAAAATTTAGAAGATGTACAGACCAGAGCATCCACACTTGTAGAAGAATGGGGAGTTATAAATGAAGAAACCAAAAATTCTATTACAGCTGCAAATGATTTAGAAAGAATGTATGGTGTATCAACTACATCTGCAGCACAACTTGCTCAAATGATGGAATCAACATCAAGTTCAACCAAAGATGTTTTATTACAAGATATGGGTAAGGAAATGAAAAAAATGCAGAAGTCAGGTGTTCCAGTTGGTAAAATTATGGAAGAAGTTGCAAGTGATACGGACTTTTTTGCAGGACATATGAAAGAAGGTGGAAAAAATATTATAAAAGCAGCCGCATTTGCAAAGAAATTAGGTATGAGTATGACTACTATTAGTGGGGCCGCAGATAAATTATTAGATTTTGAATCATCAATAAATGCTGAAATGGAAGCTAGTGTATTATTAGGACGAAGTGTTAATATGGAACGGGCTAGAGAATTAGCATTTGCTGGTGATTTAGAAGGAATGCAAAAAGAGATTATGAGACAAGTTGGTTCAGAAGCTGATTTTTTGGCGATGAATCTAGTTCAACGAGAAGCATTAGCAGAAGCCGCCGGACTAACTCTTACAGATTTAAGTAAAATGGTAGCCGCAGAAGAAAAACTTATGACTATGAGTGCTGAAGATTTAGCAAAAAAGAAGAAAAATGAACAAGTTACTAATAATATACAAAAAATATGGCAGTCGATTGTTGGTGTTTTTCAGACATTATATCAAGAGTTTATTACTCCACTCGGTCAAAAACTTTTGGATATATTAGGAGTTTCTGGTTCGATGACTGGTACATTTGAAATGACTGAAAAGGCAATAGCAAAATTCGCAGGATATTTAAGACCAGTTTTCCAATTTGTAGAAGATATTGGTATGAAGTTTATAGGATGGATTTCAGAATTATCGAAAGGTGAAGGAATAGTTGCGAATCTTAAAGAAGATTGGGAGGATTGGAAGAAATCTATCGCAGCAATTTGGGAAAAATGGAAAGGATGGTTAGTTACAATAGGATTAATTTACGCAGCAATTGTAATAATCCCACCTCTTTTCGCTCTTATGGGAGCGGGTGGTGCTGCAGCCGGTGGTGCACTTGTTAGTTTAGCTGCGGGATTAACTGCACTGGGAACAGGAGCCCCAGTCATTGCAGTAGGTATTGGTATATTGGTTTTGGCTATGGCTGGATTTGCTCTTGGAATATATGCATTGTCAAAGGCAATAGAATATGGAGAAAAAGGATTTAGAATATTTTTTGAAGTAGTTGGTGGTTTTGTTTTGGATGTTTTACGAGAACTCATAGGTCTGATAGTTCAACTTGCTCCTCATGTTGTTAATTTAGCATCAGTAGTTGGTGGAGTTCTTATAGATGCGTTCACAATATATAAAGATTTAGTCATAGGAATAATTGAGGCTATCAGTGGATTAATTACTGGAGTTTTTACTTCAATTTATACTACTTTTGAGAAATTTGCTCAAATAGGAAGAGAAGGTGGATTAGTATCAGCGGCAGCTGGAATAGTGGCCATTGGCGCAGCATTAGCCGGATTTGGTGCTGGTAGTGCAGTAGGTGGAATTCTATCTTCTATTGGAAACTTTTTTGGTGGTGAACCAGTTAAGAAATTTCAAAGATTTGCCGCTTTAGGACCTGGATTGACGACAACGGCACAGGCAATGAGATTATTAACAGATTCAATGGAAGCATTTTCAGATTTATCTATAGATAATGAGGTAGGTTCATGGTTCAAGGGTGGAGTTACTAAAATACAATTAGTTAGTGATGCAGACAAAATTAGACGAGAAGTAACTGTTACAGATAAGAGAACTTCAGATAAATTAGATAAAGTAATTACATTGTTAGAGAAACAACCAACGTTTGATTCAACACAAACAAATGTTAAAAAAACAATATCATCAATAGAAGGTGCGTTCGCAAATAGATAAAATGAGTATATTAAAATTAACAGAAAATTTAGAAAATTTTATTTGGACAAACCACGAGGATGCTGGACTTAATCACAGTCAAATAAGTGGTCGTTATGGTGGAACTGAGCCACTTGGTCAACCACCACATCAAGAAGAACATAGTAAATTTGATAATGGTGTTGGTTTTGGTAAATATCCAATTGATACACCACAAACTTATACAGTTGGTAATATTATTATTAGTGGGAATAAAACTTTTCCACGACCTAATGTAGATGCAATCGCTTTGATGACAGATAGAGTTGGGTGGCCTTATACACCATTTGATAATGGAGTACAAACAGGACCAGTTGATTTTTTTAGTGGAGTTAAAGGTTCTTGGGGAACGGGAACTTTACCACTTGGGTTTTCTTTTGACATGACCGATTCATTTTTAGCACCAGGTACTCCACCCGTATTAAGTTTAAATACATTAAGACATACAATATATTCAGTTGGAGTCTCACCAGAATTTACGATTAATACTAAACGATATGATGAATTACTTGGTAGTCAATTTAATACTGTAGGTGGAATTATAAGTTCACAATATACTAATACGGATCAAATTCATCAAAGTTATGGGACACAATTCCATATATCAGGATTTAATCGTGGTGATATGTATATTTCAAATATTACAGAACCATCTATACCTACATTTAAGTCATTTAGTCGTGGAAGTGCTATATTGAGTAGATATCAATTTGATTCACCAAATTTTCCATTCCTTGGTACATATGATTTTCCAGATACAATACCATATAATATTCCACAAATAACTGCGACAGGACCACAGAGTGATTCAAGACCATTTGATGATACACCACAACATCAATATGCACATGGGAGTAATTTTTTAACCGTACCGTTGGCAAATTATAGTGGATTGTATATAGGATCACAGGGAGAAGTTATCCCCATTACACCATCCGTAATTGGACTCGGTGTAAATACAGGAGTTGCAGGTACATTTGATTATACTGAACTTCGTGGTAGATTATACGACCATTATCAAGATCATTATCAACAGAGTACTACTAATTTTGTAAATATACCATACGGTGATAATTTATTTGGAGAAGATGAGGCATGGAAAGGTGGTTCAATTCATATAGGTTCACAAGATACTCCATTGGCAATAGGGGTTGATAATATTCCTGTTTATGATTTTATGACTACACCTGTAGATGTAGAAAATTTATCAAGTCTGTATTCACCACCCGCATCAGATAATTTATCAGCAACATTTGGTTTGGCACCAGTTGGTTTAACTACACCAGATTTTACTACTTGGGGAACACCTGATATAACTATTCCAATATCCTATGATAAAACAAGAAATGTATTTAATCATTATACAATTCCAGAGTTTACAGATTCTATTCATCATTTTGAAGGTGATATTGCAGGTACTGAACACCCTAATAGTATTTTTCATCAATTAGGACTTATATCAGGAACACAAGCAGATACGACATCTGGAGATAAAAATTATAAGGTATATAGTCAAATAGATAATGTTACTTTTTCAAATTTACTTTTGGAGACGGATCCATTTAATGGTGGTTGGAAAGGTGGTTCAATTCACATTCCAAGTGATGTTACGGAGGCATCTGCAATTGGTGGCGGAGCTTTACAATTTGCTAATTTAGATGTATCAGATCCATTAGGAACACCACATCAATCAATTTATCAAAATGCAGATGGAGAATATACAATTCCTTCTGATTTTGAATCTATATTATTAGAAACGGGAGGTGAATCACAAAGAACATTTAATATTCCCGCGGACTATCCAAATAATTTATACGCATATAATATTGATACACAATTTGGAAATTCCTGGGGAGCAAAATACATACCATCTGATTCATTTACTGGAGGAAGTGGAGAGACTACATATTATTTAAATGATAATTTTGAGTCAACTACTTTAGCGGCAAGATTTTTATCATATAATTTTAATAACCCAGACTGGCCATATAAAGGAGTAGGTTTAAATAATTTTAGACTTCTTCCGATAAGCCCAGCAATGAAAACTCCTGACCACGCTGAAGGTAATAACAGTGCTGCAATGATGATGATAGGACAGGGACTTATGCTGACTGGTAATCCAGTTGGGTTGGCAGTAGGTGGAGCTCTTGCAATGGGTGCTGCGTTAGGATTAGGTAACTGGAGTTGGACAGAAGAATTACCAGATACACATCAACCATACATAAGAAAAGATATAGGTCAAAGATATGGTGATTCAAATCCAAGTTCTAATGCACCACATCCGAGAACAGTAGGTACACCATTAGATTATGGTTCACTTGTGGAACAACGAACACTTGATGATGTTACAAGAATTGAAAATTGGTTAAAATCTCCTATTGGAAAAAAATGGGCTGGTAATCAAGCATATTTACAAGGATTAAATCCAAGACCAGAAACTCGTACTTGGGATAAATCAAGTATAATTAATTCAATAGCACCATTTCTTCATGCCGATAGACATTCACACGGACTTTTAAGTGACGGTGAAAGTTATGAAAAGTATAAACCTCTTATAGATGGGGAAATGGCAAAATATGGATTTGGTATTCGGTATGGTGAAGGTGCTGATTATGGAGAAATAAAATTAGGTGCTACTGAAGATGATTATAAGAGTAGATTAACAAGATTGACAAATGAATTTATTATTCCAGAAGTTGTAGCATCTGTAGGTACTGGATTTTTAGGTGGAATTGCCAGTGGTATAGCAGGAGCAATAGGTGGATTACTTTCTGGTACCGCAACAGGAATGCCACCAGTTACACCATCTCATGATGTAAAAAGTCAAGGTGGTCCGTTCGGAGAAAGTAATATCTGGGTCAAGGCGGAGGGTCCAGGTCAATATACTACTACACCATATTCTTTACTTGGTCACAATGAGTATTTCACAGAGGCCAAACCAACAGACACTACATCAGCACCTCCAAAAAAGGAGGAAGAAGATCCAAGTATTTCAGAAGCATTCAAGTCGAAAATGAAGAAAATGGTCACGGTTGCATCTGATGGTATAAGTAAACTTGAAGGGGCCATGGTTAAAAGAAATCTGGTCAAATTTGTTAGAGAAAAAGAAGATAAACAAACATGGGAAAAAGTGGAAGAAAGTTTCAAGTCTCGTGTTGCCCAACTTAAAAAAATTCATAATACACTCGGAGAACCTGGAAAAAAAGGTGCTTTAGTTCCTATAAATGATACCAAGACGGGATTAGGTCATATTAAAGTTCTGAATGGGGAACAGGATCCTAAATATAAAACATCTGCAACAGACAATGTTAATATGATTCCGTATGGAAAGGATTATAGTGATGCTGATTCGGATTTTATAAAATTTAAATTTAAAGATATTGTAAATGATAAATTTATTGTATTTAGAGCAATTTTAAGTGGTATATCAGATAGTATTAGTCCAGAATGGGAATCCACAAGATATATAGGTCGTCCAGATGATGTTCATGTTTATACGGGAACTTCAAGGTCAATTAGTTTTACATTTAATATTTATCCAAATACAAAACAAGAGTTTCCAGTATTACTTGAAAAAATGAATTATCTTGTTGGATTATGTTATCCATCATATACTGCACAAAATAGAATGATAGCACCATTTATAAATTTAACAATGGGTGATATGTTTGTTGATACTCCTGGATTTTTAAGTAGTTTAAGTGTGGACGTTGATGATAACTCAACATGGGAAATCGATAACGGGTTACAATTTCCTAAATATATTACTTGTGCATGTGAATTCACTTATGTAGGAAAGTATTTACCATCAACATTAGGAAAACATTATGAATTAGGATGGTTGAGTGATCAAGGTTGGACATCAGTTAGTGCAGGAACATTTAAAAAGACAAATGGAAAACAAAATGCACGACCAGATAGATCCATCTTGCTTGAAGATAGATCAAATACTGATTTAGGAAATATAAATAATTTATTTGATAAAATAGATCCTGTTTCATCAAATGGAGCATAGGAGTTAAATAATGCCAAGTAGATACAAAAACACTTCAATTAAAACGGATAAAAGAGGGAAACGAGTTTTTAAACCAACCATATATCCTAAAATACCTATACAAGATAGTGATGTTTTTATATATCCTATTTTTGGGGATAGACTTGATACTCTTGCTCAAAAGTATTATGGTGATGTATCTTTATGGTGGATTATTGCAAAGGCAAATAATTTAGATACAGCAGAAATAGGGTTGTCTACTGATAATCAAATTAGAATACCAACTAATATAGATTTTATTCTCAACAGATTAAAAAATATGAGCTGGTAACATGATAACACTGGCACCAATAAATATCGATGTTCAAGATACTCTTAATCAAAAAATTGCCATGATGAAAAAAGGTGAAGCTGGATACGTGTATAAAAACCTCGATACTGGGAAATGGAATACTGGTGGGTTGGATAGTTTTAATCAACCTCTTACAATGACAGAAACATTAGATGCTACGGGTATGCCAGGAGTTCCAAATTATATGTTTGCTAGATCACCTTGGTTGCGGGTTACATCATTTACACCAATAGGAACGAATCAACCATTAATTTTAATGGGTGGAGAGTTAAATTCATTTGGTGAAATGGCTGGTGATTTTACATCTCCTGATGAATTTGTTGCAGGCACAGAATATGATTTTGATATTGGACGAGGGGCAAAGTATTATCAACAAGATAAAAAATATAATATGCCATACAGACCAATGCCAGGAGTAAAAGATATATCAGTAGAATATAAAGGTGGTGGTATGAAATTAGGTGCAACCCGTGGTGGACAAATTAATTGGACCTGTTGGACATGGGAAGAATTAGAAAGATTAACACCACATTTTTTAGCACCGCGAAGAACTGTTTTACTTGAATGGGGATGGTCAATGAAAGGCATCGAATCAGGAATATATGATCTCTATGATACCGATTCAGACGGAAACTTGGTGTTCTCGCCAGATAAAGTTAATAATTTAAGTCAAGAGTTACCAAAACATATTTTAGATCAAAAAGGTCATTATGATGCAATGTTGGGTTTAATTCAAAATTTTGAGTGGTCAGTAAATGAGCAGGGTGGGTTTGATTGTACTACTAATATTATAGCACCAGGAGTTACTTTATTACAAACAAAAGGGAAAGCAGAAGATAAATATAAGAATTTTGCATCATTGCCATTATATACTGCATCTGACGAATTTGAAGATGAAGGTGCATTATGGAAAGAAACGGAAAAAATAGCTCCATATCTTACATATAGAGAGTATATGAGTGACCTTGGTTCTCAAATATTTCATATTAGTATGGAGAGGTGTAAAGATATAAAAGGAGATAACGCCCATACAAGAGGAGAATGGAAAAATAAGAGAGCTTCACTCCCCATACTTAGTTTAGATCGTTTTGGAATCGGTGGGAAGTTATATTTACACAATGTTAATGTTCTTGGAGATTATCACTTTGTGTCTTGGGGTTGGTTTGAAGATAATGTTTTAAGTAGATTTTTTGGTCAAGTTAATTCAAATGCAGAGGGTACAGAAGAAATAGGACAGAAGGTAATAAGTGAATTTAGAAGTATAGAGCATTCTACGGATATAAATGGAAAGTTAGAGTATTATATGGCAGAACCGGAACAACCTGACTGGTGGGATCCCACTAAAGATGGGGCTTGGAATGAAAGCACTGCATTCAATTCTGATAAACAGAATCCAATATTAAAATCAACCAGGTTTGCTAACAGTCCTTATTTAATGACACTTAATACTTCAAAGTGGTTAATACCTAATCGAGATGATATAATATTTGGTAATCCTAAGTTTCGTTGGAGACCAATTGTTGATGGTAATGATACGACATTGAAAAAAATATATTCGCCTCCAGTAGGAACGGATTATATGGAAATCAGAAATATATTTTTTAATGTTGGATATTTAAGTAGAATGTCAAAAAAAGTAAATGATTTAACTTCGGTAGTAACTTCTATCTGGGATGATTTCGCTAGATCATATGGGGATGTATTTAAATTTAAGATAGATTATGATGATGTTAATAAGAGAATGTTATTACGGGAAGAAGGGTATACTCGGTACAAAGTAAACGATATATTAGAAAATAAAAAGAAAATATTGGCAGGGGAAGAAGGGGTTGGTGCAGGAATATTTGAATTTCCAGTTATGGAAGCTGGTTCAATAGTTAAAACAAATACTATAAATGCTAAACTTCCTGATAGAATGCAAGTAGCGGCAATGTATGGTGTAAGAAAGATGGCTGACGAAGATAAGAGTACAAAAGATTATGATGAATTAGTGGGTAATGCATGGGGAATAATTAGTGAAGATCTAAAGGATGACCCAGTGCCCACTGAAGAAGAAAAGAAACTTAAACGAAGAAAGGATATGATGACTGGAAATATTGATTATCCATCTAAAATGAATCGTAGCTTTGGTAGAAAGGATGCAAATTTAAATAAACCATTATTTGTAGGAACAATTAAGTTTGACGAGGAAGGAAGTCAACCCGCGGGTGATGGAACTCAAATAAGACCTTCTATTATTAATAATGTTAATGAGACACAAAAAGAATATATGAACCATATGGCCAAGGTTCATCACGATGGAACGGAAAAGGATATAGATAAGAAAAAACTTGAAAACATATATCTTGCAGCAAACAATTTTCGTTTAATGGCCGCCATCAACAGAAAAGAATTTTTAAACAAAGGATTGAAGTGGTATGAAGTTGTCAGTTTAAGTACTATTAAGTGGGGTACAAATGGAGAAGATGAAGATGGAACATATAGTGAAGCAGTTAATAAGTATAAAAAATTTAACTCTGGTGTACAAGAAGAAAATCTAAAAGTTGAAAAAAAATATATGGAATCTATAAAAGTAAATAGGGACAATAATTCTGGACATATACACTTAAAACCATTGTTTAGTGCTGAATTAACTAAGTTACTTAGGGGCGATTCAGAAGGTGTTCTTGCAAACATAAGTCCACTTGTTCCAGTAGATTTTGAAATGGAAATAGATGGAACGGGGGGAATGTTTCCAGGAAATTCTTTTCATAGTTCTTATTTAGGAACAAGATATAGGGAGGAAACACTTTTTCAAATGATTGGAGTAGACCATTCAGTTGACAGTAGTGGTTGGACTACTACAGTCAAAGGACAAATCAGAGCTAAACCAACGGCAATGCCACGATCCGTCAAAGAAATGCGGGCGGATCTTAAGCGAAATAAGGAAGAGAGTGTGGCTTTAGTGGCAAAACAAAAGGAGATACAAGCTCAAGAGGAAGCGACCGCCCGACAAACAAAAATAGATTTAGCAAATGCGGCTACCGAGGAAGAACGGATAAAAATTCAAGAAGCTGCAGAACGGAGAAGAGCAGAGGTTATAGCAGAGGTTATAGCAGCAAACAAAAAAGCTTATGAAGCAGAATTAGCGAAAATACCGGAAATGGTCAAGATTCTCCATACAGAATTAATTACTGACGTCTACGCGGATGCAGATATAGTATCACCAATTTTCACCGCAGTAGGTTCAATGAGCACTCAAGGCCGAGCGGCTCTAAATGCGGCGTTCTCGGACGCATCGGATGGTACATCTTTGGATGTTGCAATTCAAAACCGAAAATGGGGCGGAAACCAGGATATATATCGTAGTACGGTAGCAGGGGGTGGATCTACATGGTCTTGGAATTTAGGAGGTTAACGAATGGAAATAGAAAGAGTAGCTATAGGACCACTTCAAATAAGCAGAGAAAGAGAATTTACTTATTTAGATGAATATAGTGCAGGAAAATATTATCCTTTGAAAAAAGGAAAAAGATATATAGTATATTATTGGACAGATAAGACAGTTACTTATGCGGATAATAGAGGAAACGAATTGAGAAGAATAGATAATTTTCCTATATATGACCAATATGTGAATAGTAAAGATAATTTAGAGAGAGAAAAATATTTAAAACCATTTAGGTTATTTTTAACTAAAAAAATGAAAGAACAACCGACTGTTATGAGATATTTTGCAAAATTTAAGTTTGATGGTGGAATATTTGAAATATCAAAGGACAATTATAGTGCCGATATGACTTTTTATGATTCAATTTCTTTAACTTGGCAATTAAAAGGTAAAAGGGAACATATTTTAAAGGTAAATCGACAGACACTTAAAGAAAAAGAAATTGAAATGCAAGGAATGAGAAATTTCTTGAAGCCACTTGAATTTTATGAAGAACAACTAACAGAACAAGAATTAGGAGATAGAAAACTTAAATCGTTAGTAAGGAGAAAAAACGTAAAAAAGATTTAAAAGGGAAAGGTAGTAAATTAACGACAACAGGATATTAATTACATTTTGAAGATTTAATTTGATATATATAAATAAAGGTTATAGTAATGAAAATCGATGTATTAGACAAAGGTTATATTGAGGTTGTAGATTCTCTCGGTGATGACCTAACCCCAGTTAATGCTGCCAGAGTATCATTCGGTGGTCGTAGTGATGAATTTACAGAGAAAGATAGGAAACTATCCAAGTTCTTAATCAAACATAAACATTTCAGTCCATTCAGACACCAACACGTGATGATGATTATCAAGGCACCAGAGTTCGTTATGCGACAATGGTATAAACACGTTGTTGGAATTGAAACTACATCAAGTCATCCTACCAAAGACCATGCGTGGAACGAGATTAGTGGTCGTTATGTGGAAGTGGAAGAATATTATGTCCCCGAAGTATTTAGAGCTCAATCAGATGACAATAAACAAGCATCTGAAGGTGAGGTTGAACTACAAGAAGAATGTTTGAGAACTTGGAATGATTCAATAGAACACGCCAAAATATTCTATGATGGTTTGTTACGTAGAGGTGTTGCTAAAGAACAAGCAAGAGTCATTTTACCATTAAGTCAATATACAAAAGTATGGTGGACTGCATCATTTCAGTCTATTATGAACTTCATTGAACTACGAGATGAACCAACAGCTCAAGTAGAGATACAAGACTACGCAAGAACATTAAAGAAAATAATGTTAGAAGTCTATCCAGAAACCACTAAATTATGGGAAGAAGTATATTGGAAATGAACGGTTGGATATTATATAAAAATAAAATAGAAGAATCTTATGAAACTCAAAAACTTGTAGAAGAATTTGAGAAACAAGGACTTAAAGTTCGCGTGGTAAATCCACAAGATGTAGATATTTTTGTAGATAGAGATGATAGGAAAAGTATTTTGATTGGTGGTAAATCAAGACCATTACCAGATTTTGTCATACCACGAACAGGTAGTGGAACAACATATTTTATCAAAGCTATTATTCGTCATTTAGAGAGGTTGGGAGTGATACTTATTAATGGTAGTGATGCTATAGATAATGTTAAGGATAAGTTATATACACAACAAGTTTTAGGACAATCAAGTTTACCAGTACCAAAAACATTATTAGTTAAATATCCCATTGATATAGATTTTGTAGAAAAAAATATTGGATATCCAGCAATTATAAAAACACTAAGTGGTTCATTTGGAGCAGGTGTATTCTTATGTGAAAACAGAACACAATTAAAACAACTATTAAAGATGGCAGAGATAACTAAACCAAGTTATAATATTATTGTTCAAGAGTTTATTAAAGATAGTTATGGTAAAGATTTAAGGGTATTGGTAGTCAATAGTAAAGTAGTTGGTTGTATGATGAGACAATCAATAGATGATGATTTCAGAGCAAATATCACAAGAGGTGGTGAAGGTATTCCATATCAAATTGATGCTGATATAGAATGGTTAGGTGGTGAATCTGCAAGACTACTTAATTTGGATATAGCAGGAGTTGATTTGTTATTTGATGGTGATGGTTATAGTATATGTGAGGTCAACTCATCTCCTGGTTTTGAAGGAATGGATAAATTTACCAAAACAAATGTTGCAGAACAAATAGTTACATATGTAAAACATAAGATAGGTTATAATGAAAACATTCCATCCAATTCGGGGTAAAAGTGTTTATATCATATTTCAATCTAAGGGACTCGGAGATACTTTAGCTTGGTTTCCATATGTGGAACAATTTAGAGTAGAAAATAAATGTAATGTTAAGGTTTTTCTACCACGACAAGAAATGATTCCATTGTTGAAACCAAATTATCCTGATATAGAATTTTTATTAGAGGAAAAATATATCCAACACTTTGATAAAGATGGATTGTGTTTTAAATTACCAATGAGTGCAGATGGAATCATTAGTTATAAGATAGGATGTAGTTGGGATGGTAGACAATATATTCCATTACAACAATCAGCAACAGATACTTTAGGATTATCATTTAAAGAAAAGAAACCTAACTTACATTTTAAGAACTATGGTAGACCAATGAAAGAAAAATATGTTTGTATTGGAGTACATTCAAATGGTCCACAATTAAAGTATTGGAATTATCCTAAAGGTTGGGATTATGTTGTAAGATATTTAAATCATAAGGGATATAAGGTTTTAGATATTGATTTAAATGAAGACCAGAGTAAAGATGGTTATACGAATAAACTTCCGAAAGGTGTAATAAAAAGTCAAGGTAAATCTTTAGATGAACGAATTAGTGAATTAATTCATTGTGAGTTTTTTATTGGTTTGGGTAGTGGATTATCTTGGTTAGCATGGGCAGTAAATAAATGGGTTATTATGATACATGGTATGACTGAACCTTGGTTTGAGTTTCAACATAAATGTATCCACGTTCATAATAGTGAAGTTTGTAATGGTTGTTGGCATAGGGATGAAACATTAAATCTTAAAGGAGATTGGAATGTGTGTCCAGACTATAAAGGAACTGAAAGAGAGTTTGAGTGCTCAAAAGAAATAGACCCACCAATGGTTTTTAGTGCGATAGATAAGATTATAGATGATATTAGAGACAAAAAAAGAGTTTGATGGTTTTATAGAAAAATACAATAAATCTGATTGTATTTTAATTCCAATTTTATGTGATGTGAATAAACATCCACTTGAGAATTCTTTGTGCTTATTATATGTAAAAATATTGGATGGTGATGAATATTTGTTACCATTTCGACATAGTGAGGCGTTGAACCTTGATATATCATATCTTGATAAGTTAAATTCAGATCACAAAAAGTATGTGTATGACAGGAAACAATTTAATCATATTGTTAGTTGGAAAAATGTAATAGATATAAATCTTCAATATTATATGGAACACAATAAACCATTATACATTGAAGATATATCCACAAATTCCCACGATTATTTTAATAGAAAATATTATAAATTACAAGGTGTGAATTGTATAGTTCCTATATTAAAACATTTAGAATTATGTAGGAAATTATCCAATGAATTTCAGAAACATATTGATTTACCAGTTTATAAAGAATATAATGATGATATAATTGATAATTTAACTTATTTAGAATCTTCAGGATTAAGATGTGATAAAGAGATAGTTTATAGTGAATATAATTTATATACATCAACTGGTAGACCAAGTAATAGATTCGGCGGAATCAATTTTGCAGCATTAAATAAGTCAGATGGTAGTAGAAAACCATTTGTAAGTAGGTTTGAAAATGGAATGTTGGTTGAGTTTGATTATGACGCATATCATTTACGATTGATAGGAGAAGTGGTAAATTATAAATTTCCTGATGGTTCAGTTCACGAACATATGGGAGAATTTTACGGATGTGATTATCAAGAATCTAAAAATCGGTCTTTCCAGTATCTCTATGGCCATATTCCGATAGAAGTAGTTCAAATAAATCCATTTTTTGGTGCAGTTCATGATTATATTAATAAAATTTGGAGTGAGTATAAACAAGGAGATTTTATAACTTCTAATATTTATAGTAAGAAGATATATAGAAAAAATTTATCTGAAATGAGCAGGAATAAACTATTTAACTATCTTATTCAGTTGATGGAAACAGAAAACAATATGAAAATGTTGAGTAATCTTATTCCTTTTTTAGAATCATACAAAAGTAAGTTGATTTTGTACAGTTATGATTCATTTTTGTTTGACTTTAACTTAGACGATGGAGTAGACTTTTTGAATAAAATAAAAAAGATTATCGAGAGTAACGGGTTATTTCCCACTAAAACAAGTAAGGGGACAAACTACCATGAAATGGAAGATATCACAGAGAAATTATGAAAAATTGGGATAAAATATTAGACGATTTTGCACGTAAGTGTAAAGGTGGTGCACCAGATATGACCAATCCACGTCATCTTGCTTTATTAAGAGAATCACTAATAAAGTTCGGTTGGAAAGAGAATGCCACTAATGCATTTATTGGTAATTTGAGAGAAGGTGAAAAGAAATATTCAGATAATGCAAAGAATAGAGCTTTAGGTAGAGTGGGATTGCCGTGGGGATCAAAAGGAACACCTCCTGAAAAAGAAGAACCTAAACAAGAAGTTCCAAATGAAGTTAAAAATATATTTGATGGAGAACAAACATCAGTTTCAGTTGGTTTAAATTATATGAGTGATGAGGATAAAAAATTATTCAATGATTTCAAAGATGATTTTTCAGAATTACATAAAAATCCATCAAAAGAATTAGCACAAAAGATGGTAGAAAAATATGGTTTGGAAGTCAGTTCAAGTGGTAAAAAAGTTTATATAAGAAACATCAATTTTGAAGCAAGAAAACTTTTAGGACAAACCAAGGCTACAGCATTTATTAAAGATACCATAGAAAATGCATCAGGTGAAAAATTAAAAGGTGGTGCGAAAGGTGTTAATGTAAAACAAGAAGTAACTACAACATCTAAACCCGATTTAGCAACTAAACGAACAGCAAAAGAAGATTCCAATGTTCAAGAATTATTTTCACAATCACCGTATGATAGATTATCAAGTGAATTTCATCAAGTATTTGGGCCAGTTGGAAACGATGGAAATGTCTTAACACCAA
>Ga0233440_1001017_pt1 | contig 27640 bp, 26 predicted proteins | sample SI_123_September_5_FD_182791 | JGI IMG/M metagenome (GOLD analysis project Ga0233440, IMG submission 182791) | Seawater microbial communities from Saanich Inlet, British Columbia, Canada - SI_123_September2016_120_MG | ecosystem: Environmental > Aquatic > Marine > Inlet | place: Canada: British... | reverse complement strand
TGTTTGTGAACCCGAATGTCCAAATGATTCAATTACACAAGGTGAAGAAATTTATGAAATTGACCCTAAATTATGTACGGAGTGTGTCGGGCATTATGAAGAGTCTCAGTGTGTGGAAGTGTGTCCTGTGGATTGCATCATAGTCGACCCTGATTGTGAAGAAACAAAAGATGAGTTACAGCTGAAATATGAAGGGTTGATGGCCAGTAAATAATGATTTTTTATGTATTTAATATTGTTTCAATTGTCTAATTGATGTAATTTCACATAAATATTCAATGTAGCATTCTGATTAGCAATGGAAAATAGATTAAAAAATGGTTCATAAAATACACATTATTTTTGTTTTATTGTTATTGTCTTTTGGTGTCAATGCCAGCCAGATAAAATTTTATGGCGTTATTCAGGGTGAATACAGCGTCACTGATAGTTTTGGCGGGTCTTCAGTGCAATCTGTTGATGATGATAGTGCAAATAGTGGAATTGGCCAGCTTGGCTTTAAATTCACAGAAAAAATAAATCAATACCTTTCTTCCAATGCTGTTCTCGAATTTAGAACGGATCCTGTCAATAATGCGGGTGCTTCTACTAATCGGCAAGGTTATGTTGAGCTGGATCACAAAAAATTAGGTGCCATTGCAATTGGTCGTTTTCATTCAATCTATAAATGGACTGGCGGTATTCAAATTGATCCATTAATGGGGACTGCATTACAGGCTAGAACAAATGGTGGTATGTCAGGTGGAGCAGGATTGCTTGGCCATATCGGTTATGTTTCAAATTCAATACGATATATTTCTCCATCATTTAATAATTTTAAGTTGAGTTTGCTGTGGATGCCTGATGAAAGAAATCAAAATAGCATTTCAACTGCAGGAAATGATAAGGAAAATGATTACGCACTGGCTTTTTCTTTTGAAAAAGGACCATTAAATGCTTGGTTTGTACATGGCAGAGATAAGCGTTCAGGTAATGTTCCTTCTGAAATGGCATCAAAAATAGGCTTACAATTGGCATTAAATCAACATAAAGTATCATTTCAATATGAAGTCATCAGTAATTCATTCAATAATGCACAATTATTAAATAATTTTGCTGCAATAACAGACGTTAATGGTTCATCTGATCATGATGCAGAAATAGTTTATTTGGGGTATCAATATAAATTAAGGAATAATTTATTGGTTGCTCAATTAGGGAAAACAGATGTCGACGGTTTAAATGGAAATAATGTGGACTATCTGGCACTGGGCCTTATTCATCACATGAGCCGTAAAGTTAGAGTGCATTTTGGTTATATGAATAGCCAGTCCAGTATTAATGCTGATCGTGATGTTTGGGCAGTAGGACTTAGAAAAACATTTTAATTGAAACTAATTGAAATTAATTTATTGCTTTATATTAATGTTGTGGCTAGATTTACTAGCATAGAATCAAGATTTGTTAAATTGATGGTGTAATAACTTGTAAGAGTATTATGACTTTGCCTTGTTATTTGTTAACATGTCCTCTAAATTGAAGATGCATTGTGTATTTTGGATAATTTAAAATAAAAAACGGTTGTTTGGGAGATAAAGAATGAAAAGAAATATGATTAGTCTTGCAATTGGAGCAGTCTGTGTTGCGACACCAATTGTTGAGGCAATGGCAGACAGTGTTAAATTATATGGAAGATTACAAGGCGAATACACGGTTGTTGATACCGATAATTCATCTTCTATTCAAGGTGTTGGTGATAATGTCAATGGTGGTCAATGGGGTTTGTTGGGTTTTAAAGCCGTTGAGAAATTATCTGCAAAAACAGATGCAATTGCAGTCTTAGAATTTATTATCAATCCTGATGATAATAAAGGTGCGGCAACTAATCGACAAGGTTTTGTTGGGCTTAAAAATAAAGATTTTGGTTCATTAGCAATAGGTCGCTTTCATTCTCCTTACAAAACAACGGGTGGTGTCAAAATTGATCCTTTTAACGCTTCCGCATTACAAGCTCGTGGTGCTGGTGGTATGGCAGGTGCTGTTGGCTTGATGGGGACTTTTGGTTATATCAGCAATACGATTTATTATAAATCACCTCAGTTGGGTAATATGAATTTAACATTTGCAATTATCCCTGAAGAAAGAAATAGTTCATCCGACACGGGTGATGCAACTAATGACTATGCGACAGCTATCAACTATAAGGCAGGTCCTTTAAAACTATGGATGGCGAGTGCGATCAATAATAGAGCTGTTTCATCGGGTAGTACTGTCAATGAGTCAGCTATTAAAGTGGGTGGTCAGTATACAATGGGTGGTCACAAAGTTGCTTTGCAAATAGCCAAACTATCCAATGCTGTTGTCTCGCCAACTAATGGAACTCCGTTTGCTGAAGGTAGCGGTAATGGAAGTACTACTGGTTCTAGTGGTGGCACTAATTATTCAGCCATTCTTGATACGTCAGGTAATCCTGCAAAAGGTAAAATTTGGTTCTTAGGTTATCAATATAAAATGGGAAATAATACACTTGTTGCACAAATGGGTAAAACAGATACCAGTTCTGCAACAGGTAATGATACCGATTATTTCGCTGTTGGTTTATTGCATAATTTTAGTAAAAGAACTCGACTTCATTTTGGTTATGCTGAATCAGATACCAATAAGTTGACTACTGTTAGTAATTCAAGAGAAGTATTTTCAGTAGGATTGAGAAGAACTTTCTAAGTTCTGATTTAATAAGTGTTATAAAAAAAGGGGCAATTAATTGCCCCTTTTTTTATAATAAATTTTTATAGTTCTTTACCGAACAATTCATGCCTCCAACCTTTTAAAAGATTAAGATTTTTTTCACCCGAAATAAACTTTCTCAGTTGTTTTTTAGTGGCCAGAAGTGAGCTTGGTATTTTTTGATCAGCTGATATGTTTTGTATTTTTACAGCCATTTCATTCAATAACTCGGACTGACTTTCTGATAGTTTGAAGTTTTCAGTCATTGAATGGTCGTCACTATTTTCAAGTTTATTTACGTGGTCAATTATTTGAATAATTTCATTGCCATATTTTTTGACTAGATTTTCACTGAAGTGATTGATTTGTTTGAGTTGAGATTCGTTGTTGGGCATTTGTTGTGCAATGGCCAGTATCAAGTCATTTTTCAGAACCCATTTTCGGGGTAAATTCAGTTGTTTGGCTTTGTTTTCTCGCCACAATGACAAGTTTTTTATGGCAATATGATGTTTGCCTGACAGCCTGTTTGAGCCATGGATTTTTTTCCAGCTTTCAACCTCATTGGCTAGCAATCTATCCTTTGTAAATAGCTCATCTAAATCCTGTATTAACCACTCTAGTTTGTTTTTTTCATCTAATGATTGAGTTAAGGATTGGTATAGAGTGACTAAATGAGTTACATCAGCAATGGCATATTCTATTTGTTTTTGAGTGAGTGGTCTTTTATCCCATTGAGTTCTGCATTGGGATTTGTCTAATTCAATGTTACAAATTTTGTAAACTAAGTCAGCATAACCAATTTGTTCTCCAATTCCATCAAATGCGGCGGCCAGTTGCGTATCAAAAACAGGGAAAGGGATTTTATGATTTTTTTGAAACAGGATTTCAATATCCTGAAATCCTGAGTGGAAGATTTTAGTGACATTTTTATCATAAATAATATCATTTAAAGCGGATAAATTGTCTATTTTTAAAGTGTCTATGCAAGCTGAATGTTTGCCATTGGAGACTTGAATTAGGCATAAAATTGGGTAATAGGTTTTCTCTCGAATAAATTCAGTATCAATGGCTAAAAAAGTGCTGCCTTTGATTAAGTGGCAGAAGTTTTTTAAATCTTTTGTTTTATCAATGAGCATTTGTTTTGTTTTGACCTCTATTGTTGCTTGATTTAGGAGTGTGTACGTTCCCTTGGTGCTTGCCATTTATTCAGTCATTCTAACAGCTTATCTATTTTTGCTTTACAAAAATTCTACTTTTTATATATCCTGAATATGAAACGATAAATGGAAAATTAAAAGTAGGTATTCAAATGGAAAAAATTTTAATAGTAGACGATTCGCCGACAGAATCTTACGTCATCAGTAAAATGTTAAAAGAATACGGTTATTCGGTTGTTGAAGCAGAAAATGGATATGATGGTATCAAGATAGCAAAACAAGAAAAACCTGATATTATTTTAATGGATGTGGTGATGCCAGGTATTAATGGTTATCAAACTACTCGACGATTAAACCGTGATCCAGATACGAAATATATTCCCGTTATTATAGTGACAACAAAAAATCAGCACAGTGATAAGGTTTGGGGACTAAGACAAGGCGCTCAAGATTATTTGACAAAAGCAGTGGTCAAATCAGATTTGATTGCCAGTATAAAAAATGCAATAGAGAATAATAGCTTGCATTAGGAACGAGCATGAAATAACTTATCATTCTTAATTTCATCTTCACTTCACCTTCAATATTGATGCATAAGGTTCGATAAATCTTATCTAAATCTTCAATCATAAAAGCTTAGAATAGAGTGACTGTTCCTACGTATAACGGGAAGTTATTTCATGCCCGTTTCTTAGGAAATAGTGTCTCTTTCAATCTACCCATATGTCATCATCAACTCCAATGGCGTCACGATATAAATTATAATCTGCATGAGTTAATATCTGTTTGGGATCAACAATAAGACCAAAATCTTTAAATATTTCGATAGATTTTAATTGCCAGCTACTGGAAGAATTTATTTTAACTCGACGAGGTAGTGGAGAATTATGATGAATGTGTTGGGCCATTTCTGGGCCGAATTCTTTGGCATTTCGAGTTTTCTGATTTTGGTTATATATTGGGTTGTTATCAGGAAGGTTTTTAAATATCCACAGATGAGGATTTTCACAGCCTAATATTAAATGGCAGTCGGCAAATTTCAAATACAATAATACCTGAGATAAATCAGTCAGTGGCTGTTGATTGAGCTGGTATTTTGGCAGTGGTTTTAAGCGAAGATATTGTCGAGCTTCTACGCCTAAAAATAATTTAGCATCAAAAACTATTTGTTGGTCATACAATCCCTTTAAAAATTTATACTGTGATTGCAAGCTGTCATCATGATGCTTAACATCTTTGTGTCGATGAGTGTGATCAATTAGTAAGTTGTAATACATCGACATTTCTGTCCAGCACAACCAACTTTTTACCTTCTTTATATCGGTTGAATTTATCGCTCTCCACCACTTGTTGTAATATTTGGTGTTTGCTGGAAAACGAACGTCACCTGTCAGATCAAATAGAAATTGCAACCATTGTTCTGGCATGTTTATCTTTTTATCTTTGGTTTTTTCTATCAAAGTCATGATTAATTTTTGACCAAATAAATGATTATTTTGATCCGTGCCTAGATGAATGCGTGGTTCTAATGATTCTTTTAAAATAGGGAAACTTTTTTTTGTCGTGGATTGTATGATGGCCTCTATGAAATAGTGATGTTTACATTGCAGAAAGTATTGGTTGAATGTAATGACTGGGATGGCAAGTTGTTCAGCAAAGCTGAATAGTTTGCAATGATTTTTCTTGGCACTTTCTGAAATATTATTAGGTCCATCTGAAGCAAATATTTGTACTCTATACTGATACCATGTTTTCATGTTATCCAATAAATATTTTTCATCTAACGAGTTAAATTGATTTTGTATTGATTGGGCTAAAAATTTTATATCCTCAATATCTTCAAAGTATTTAAAAAATAATTGAACCAGCTTGTGAAGAGAGTTGATACTGAGTTGAGGTTGCTTACTGAAAATTTGTTGCAGAATGTCGTTAGTTATTGATTGTTTATCATTAAAATTGCTGTTTTGTAGCCATAAGTCCAATACGGCATGAATATCTTTAGGCGTATTGATCAGATCGATTAATGGCTGTTCTGCTAAAACGGCATCTGAAATAAATGTCATTCTCTGATGGGTCGCATTAGAGTTTTGGTTCAGTTGATTAATGAGTCTATTACATTGGGTCGATAAGTCTTGATAAAATAAAGTATTGGTCGATTTTCCTGTTAATTTAAAGCCTTTACTGAGTGAATTTTTAAGCATATTATTTAAGTATCGGAAAACAAAGTTTTTTAATAATAGGTGTTTTTTATTTTCACCATGAAGTGCATGAAGATATTGAAGTTTTTTCTTCATTGTCTTCATGTGCTTCATGGTAAAAAAATATACCATTCGCAGAGTATTTACCCTTATGGCATCATGTTCTGATTTATTTTGGTTGAAATATATTTTTAATATTATCGTAATCAACGGTTGCTGTTTTTTTCATGGTAAAGCGAATGTCAATTCGTCTATTCTTTCTTCTTTTTTCTTCGCTATCATCGGGAATAACAATGCGGCGCGTGGATGCGTAGCCACTGACTGAAAACATGGGTTTGCCGAGACTATTTTTAAGTTTTTTTAAATTTTCCCCAATGCTGAGTTCTTCCGACCAATATTCCCAAACAGAAATTGCTCGATAGACAGATAATCCCCAGTTTCCCATAAGTGAACTGGCTGGTCGGCTATCGGTATGACCTTCAATAAATATAGTGTCAATTTGTAGGTAACGCTGATCTTTTAATAAGGCGTTGTATAATGCATGGCCAATTTTCCCAACCCCTGCTCGTTGATTGGCAGGAATTTCATGGCTCATGGAATTAAAATATAGCTGGCTTTCAGGTATTCGCAGTACAGAATTGTTGTCCTCCACCCGTAAAAAAATGCCTTGTTCTTGTAAAGATCCTTTCATTTCATACAGCAAATTTCCACGTATTTGATTGAGACTGTTAAGACGAGACATCGCATGACTCACCTTTTTTTGAGTTTCAGACAATTCAATAACAAAATTGATTGAAGCTAAGATAAATATGACCAATAAGCCAGCCATAATATCCGAAAATGACATCCAGTATGAAGGTGGTTCATCAGTGGGAGGTGCAAGTCTGTGGTTATTTTTTAACATGAGTTTTACTTTCGATTTCATCAACAACATCGGCAATTGTTTTGATGGCAACAATTAATGTTTGAGAAAAATCTTTGGTTTGCTCGTTCCATTCATCGAATCGATCTTGTGTTTGTTTTTGTACTTGAGTTGAATATTGTTGTAATAAATGAGCTACTTGAGTTTCTAATTCAGTTAAGTGATTTTTGAGTCCTTGCATTAATATTGTTTGGTGCGTCACAATGTGATCAACACTTTTACTGGAATTAGAGCTTGCTTCATTCAATGTGACTGCCGTTTGCTTAAAATCATGACGTAAATCGTCAATAGTGATTAACAGGTGATTCATTTCTTCTAATACATGTTTGTTTTCTTCAGAAAGATTCAGAGTGATATTTGATGCATGTGTCAGTGAATCAGCCAGTGTGTTATTGGCGTTGGAAACCAATGTTCCTTGTTGTTTAAGGTGCTCTGAGGATTGTTCGATATGTGTTGCGGCATTTAATAGGTGGTTTGATAATTGTTCTATCAGACAATGATTTTCTGTAAAGCCAGAAGATATATTGTCCCATTGGTCGATGATGTTTTTTACATGAGCATTGTTTTTTTCATACGAAAGATTGATAAATTCGGTCATTTTTTGCTGATGTTCAAAAATGTGCTCAATTTGTTGACTGAATAGTTGTTTCCTTTCGTTGTCATTGTTGCTGAACTGTTCAATTTGAATATTCATGTTGTTTGTCAAATGGGTATTTAATTCAACAGATTGTTCGATTGATTGACTGATTAATTGAGATTGTTCAGCTAGAAAGGCAGTTAATTGTTGGTCTAAGTCACTCAGTCTTGCGGTGTGAGTTTTATCATTCTGGGTGAATTGTTGATTCATTTCATGTTTTAAATGATCAATAAAATTTTGTAAAGTGGTTTTGAAATGTTCATTTTGTTCGGATTGTTCCGTTTTATATTGTGTTATTTGTTGATGAATTAAGTTTTGTTGTTGATTGTTCGATTGTTCGGTTTTGTCTAGTTGTTGATTGAGTTGTTCCAAAAATGATTGAAACTCTGTGCTAAATTGTTCGATAGCTTGGATGATGTGGTTGCCTGCCTGTTGCATTAAATCTCTTTGTTGGTCTGATTCTTTATTGATGCCTTCAATAAATTGTTCAATCAATGATGACAGTATTTTTTCTGAATTTTCAACCTGGTTATTGGTTACAGATTGTATGGCATGAGTCATTTCAGTCATGGCAGGTTTTAAAGCTGCATTCATTGATTCAGTGATTGCCTGAGTTATTAATGAGTTCATCTCATGACTCATTTCTGTGATGGCTTGTTTTAATTCTTTGCCGAGCGTGTTTCCAATGTCGCTTAAGTAATGTGTGGATAACTGGTTATGTTTTTCAATATTAAATAATAATTGATCTGTGCTGATGGTATCAAATAGTTGGTCAATTCTATTTTGTAGTTTTTCAATTCGTTGTTTTATTCTTGTTTCTGTGGTTTTTTCAATCCAGTTAAAAATGACGCTGGTGGTGACTCCCCATAAAGAGGTTAAAAAAGCAATCGATGCACTACCAATGAGTAATGCCAGTTCGGCTTTGGTTGTTTGAAAGTCAGCTCCAATTAAATTAACATTTGATAGGCCCAGTTGTAGTCCAGCAAAAGTACCGATGATACCAATTGCCGTTAATATGCCAGGAATTGATGCAATTAAGCGATTATCAGTTGAATTTTTGGCTAAAGAGGCCGTGTTGAAATAATAAGCTGCATCAACTGTTTTGATCAGTTTTATATTTTTCTGGTCAGGTGTTGCTTGTTCGATGAGTGTTTTGTCAAATTCTAGCCACAAATTACCGTATTCTGGATAAGTTTGAGCTTTGATTAAAAGCTGTGGTCGAAGTTGAGCGATGGTGTTGACTTGAATATTTTCCAGTAGACATTCATAAAAGTTGATGCATTTTATTGATTTTAAATAATTAACTAAAACATGTTTGAGTAGAAACCAGAAAAAAACCATGAGTAATAATGAAATAATTAATGCACTTAATCCATCAGTGGTAAAAAAATTACCTTCAATTAATGTATTAAATTCAGGCATTAATTTGGCAATATTTAACGAAAGAGGAGAAGAGGATAGGGCAGAATCATTCATTAAATAACTCATTTATTGTATTTATTAATTATTTTACTAAAATATGCAGTTATAGCGAGTTTGGTTTTTTATTCAATAAAATTTGTAATAGAAAACATATTACCTTAAAAAATAACACAGAATGATTTTATTTCTTATCTATTTATAGAGATATGCGAGATGAGGTGTTATCATTCTGTCATTGTGGGTTTTAAACTCATTTGTAATAAACCTAAACCTGATTTGAGCGTTTGTACGGTTAGCAAAATTTGTTTTAGGATAAAGGTTTCAATCTAAGGGCATTAAAAATGATAAAATACAAAAACATCAAAAATAATACATTATGCTTATCCGCTTTATGTATGTTAGCCATTCCAACCATTGTATCTGCTCATGGTAAACATGGTTATATCCTAGATAAGTCAGAAAAATCTATTGTGGTTTCGTCTTCAGGAGATTGCTGGCAAACGACTGGATGGAAATCTGGTGATGCACTGCCTGAGTGTGGTGGCAAAGTGCTGGATACGGATAATGATGGTGTTCCAGATAATCAGGATAAATGCCCAACAACACCTGTTAATGCTCCTGTGAATATCAGTGGCTGCCAGGTTGATTCTGATAGAGATGGTGTATTTGACCAGTTTGACCAATGTTTGAAGACTCCGCCTAATACTCGAGTCGCTCAAAATGGATGTGCATTGGTTGTTAATAATGATTCTGATAATGATGGCGTGATGAATCAAAATGATCGTTGTCCAACTACACCCGTAGGTGTCAGTGTTGACGCAACAGGTTGTAATAATGATAATGATGCTGATGGTGTTCTTAATCAGAATGATCAATGTCCCACAACAAAAACAGGTGTAACTGTTGATGCAACAGGCTGTAATGCTGATTGGGATAATGATGGTGTTAATAACAGTTATGATCGATGTGCTAATACACCTGCGAATACTCGTGTTAATAATGTGGGTTGTGCGTTAGAACGTAAATTGGTGCTTAAAGATGTTGAGTTTCCGACCAATTCTTCAGTATTAAACGCTCAATATAAAGCCATATTGGATTCAGTTTATAATCAGTTACAACCTTATATGAATGTTGTTAAAACAATTAAAGTTAAAGGTTTTACTGATAGTCGTGGGGCAGCAAAGTATAATCTGTATTTGTCAAAACGACGTGCAAAATCTGTTAAAGACTATTTGATTGGCAAAGGGATTCCAGCTAGTCTTATTCAGTCTTCGGGTTATGGTAAGGAAAACCCAATTGCAAATAATGACACATCAGTGGGTCGTGCTAAAAACCGACGTGTTGAAATTCATCTGGACTATAAATAAAGTCAGAACTGATAAAGTGGTTTTTTAAGCCATTTTATTTTTGAAGAAAGGAGCTGTTTTTAGCTCCTTTTTTTATTTGAGCATATCTATTTTTCATGGAATCATATTTTATTGGCTTGGATTTTGGCACGTCAGGTTGTCGTGCTGAAGTTATTAATCAAAATTTAGAATCATGTTACGTTAGTCGATATGATTTGCCTGCCTCTGTTGCTTCTCAAAATAAATCTGAACAAAACCCACTGGACTGGATAAAGTATCTTGAATTACTTTTTAATGATGTTTCTCAAAATATCACTACCAGTCAAATAAAAGCAATTGCAATTGATGGTACCTCGGCCACAACATTGTTGTGCTCAGGTAAGGGGGAGCCGTTAACCCCCGCTTTTATGTACAATGATAGTCGTTGTGCTAAAGAGGCTGAAATTATTCGTCAATTTGCACCCAATGATTCTATTGCGTCAACGGCAAACTCTAGTTTGGCAAAAACTCTCCATCATTATAATAATATTCAAAGTGAAAAATGTTTTGCTGTTCACCAGTCTGATTGGCTTACGGGTTATCTGTGCGGGCAATACAATATCAGTGATGAGCATAATTGTTTGAAGATGGGATATGATGTTGTTAATAAACAATGGCCAGATTGGATTAATAAACTGGGCTTTCCCGTGTCTCTATTGCCAAAAGTCTACTCATCTGGGCGTTTCATTAAAACCATTGATGCCAGACTGGCAAAAAAATGGAATTTACCCGAAGCGATTTCGATTCATGCCGGAACAACTGATAGTACGGCTGCTTTTTTAGCCACAGGAGTGAATGAAAAAGGGGGCGCAGTGACTTCTTTAGGGAGTACGCTGGTTTTAAAGATAATGTCTGATAGACCTGTGTTTTCCAGTCAATATGGTGTTTATAGTCATCAAATTGGAAAGCATTGGCTGGTTGGTGGTGCTTCAAATACTGGTGGAGCTGTTTTAAAGCATTATTTTACCAGTCAGCAAGTAGAGCAATATAGTCAAAACCTTAATCCTGATGCGTTGCTGGGTTTGAATTATTATCCATTGGTTGCGAATGGTGAGCGTTTTCCTGTGTCAGACCCTGAACTCAAGCCTCGTTTAATGCCAAGGCCAGCAGATGAGCAATTATTTTTCCAAGGAATATTGGAGGGTATTACTGATGTTGAATGTCAAGGTTATCAAATTTTGCAAAGCCTGACAAAAACAAAAATATCTCATGTGGTAACGTCAGGGGGTGGTTCAAAAAATATTCTATGGCAAAAGATGAGAGAAGATAGGTTGCAACTTTCAGTGAATAGAGCAAGCCACTCAGAGGCTTCATATGGGGCTGCATTACTGGCTTTTAGGGGGTGTGGTCCATGAGTTCTTGGGGGTGCTTAAGATTGTTATTGTTTTGTATTTGTATTATAAATACAACAAAAAATCAATGCTTTAGTTAACTGGTAAGAATTATTTGTAATATTTCTGTAATATTTCATTGAAAATGAGTTGTTTTTTTCATAGTATTGTCATTATTGTCTTTTGGTGACGACAAAAGTGGTATAAATAATAACTTTGGAATTCCAACTTATCGAAAATAAATATAGGGAAAATTGAATGAAAAACTTTTTAAAAACTGCTGTTGCAGGTTGTGCCGTGTTATGTAGTTTTGCCGCAAATGCAGATACAACAGCCAATGTTGCTTATACAACAGATTATGTGTTTCGTGGTATCTCCGTATCGAATGAAAGTTTTGCTATTCAGGGTGGTTTTGATTGGACTCATGATAGTGGTTTTTATGCTGGTACATGGGCTTCTAGTTTGTCAGGAGGTAATGGTAGTGAATTAGATATCTTTGCTGGATACTATACGAAAATGGGTGCTTTACGCCTTCATGGTGGTTTGTATCATTATAATTATGCTAGAAATAGTGCAGCAAATATTAATGAAATATTAATCGGTGTGGGTTTTGGTCCTGTTGATCTTGAAATATGGCATGCGGATAAGTCTATTAATGATGATTTAAGCTCAACCAAGCCTAACTGGGAATATGAGTATATTGAATTGAATGCAGAATTTGAGCCAATGAAAGATATTGGTTTGGCATTACATGTTGGTAAATGGTTATGGCATGGTGCAAGTGATGGCGTAAACTCTTGGAAAGATAATATAGATTACAGTGTCAGTATTTCAAAAGAAATCGCTAAGTTGGATTGGACTGTGTCTGCTCATGGTAATGGTATGAGTAAAGGTGATAAAGGTGTTGGTGCTTTGTGTGGCGATGCTGAAGGTAGACTTTGTGATAGTCGAGTTGTTTTGACTGTTTCAAAAACAATGGATTTATAATTATAATTAAAAAATTATTGATTTAATATTGATAGCCGATGAGTTTTATAATTCATCGGCTTTTTTTATGGGAAAAAATGGAACTTTAAAATTTGTTAGCACTCTATGTTAATGAGTGCTAAAATAGAATTATAATTAATTTGGAGTATATCAATGACGCAATCAATGAGTTACTTAGTTCCTGGTAATGATTCGAGTTTGGATGCTTATGTTCGGGAAGCTGGTAAAATCTCAATTTTACAAGCCGATGAAGAGAAGGAGCTGGCTAAAAAATTAAAGTATGAGGGTGACTTAGAAGCTGCCAAAAAATTAGTCATGGCTCATTTGAGATTCGTTATACACATTGCTAAGAGTTATTCTGGTTATGGTTTGGCATTACCCGATTTAATTCAGGAAGGTAATGTGGGTTTAATGAAGGCTGTTAAGCGTTTTGACCCTGAACAGGGCGTTCGTTTGATTTCATTTGCAGTACATTGGATTCGTGCAGAAATGCATGAGTTTATTATTCGTAACTGGAAAATAGTTAAAGTGGCGACCACCAAAGCACAGCGTAAATTATTTTTTAATTTACGAAGTTCTAAAAAAAGACTGGGTTGGTTTAATCAGGAAGAAATCAATAATGTTGCCGAAGCACTCAATGTGAAGCCAGAAGTCGTGGTTGAGATGGAAGCACGTTTAAGTGCCAACGACGTTACGTTTGATAAACCAGATAATCATCAAAGTGATGGTTTATTGTTAAGTCCCGAAGAGTATGTGGAAGATACAACGGCAGAACCCTTACAGCTTATCGAGCGTTATGATAGTGTACTGAATCAGCAAATGAGCTTAAAACATGCGTTAGATCAATTAGATGACAGATCACGTGAAATTGTTGAATGTCGCTGGTTAAATGAGAAAAAAGTGACACTCACCAAATTAGCCGAACGCTATAAAGTGTCGGCTGAGCGAATTCGTCAGTTAGAAAATAAAGCCATTAAGCAATTACAACAATCAATGAGTTGATTTTGTTTGCTGTTTATTTGGGTGGATAACCACTATCCACCAATATCTGTTTCACTTCTTCCGTCACATCTTTCTGGCTATCAATGGTTACCATGCCTGTGGGAATATCCACTTCTATCTGTTGAATGGACTGATGAGATGATAGCTTGTCTTTTATCGCTGACACACAGCCACCACATTTTACATTGTTCACTGCTATTTTAATTTCCATGATTTACCTTTGTCTGGGTTTGGGTTTTGTTTGATGATAATCAAAACTACTCATTTCATGCAGTCGACTTGCCGTTCTTTTAAATGCAAATTCAAGTCGTTTTCCCCGATATAATTCTTCTGGTTTACCTGCTGCACTGATGAATAACAGCGTGTGATGATCGTGCAGAATATCGATCAGGCGAATAAAACGCTGAACTTCATCGTCTTCCGTTTCGTAAAGTACAGGAATATTGCTGATAAAAAAAGTGGTAAATTTTTGTGCCAGTTCAATATAGTCTCCTGGTGATCTGGCTGTTCCGCAAATTTGTTTAAAATCGAACCAGACACAATCTTGGTCGACAGCTTTGGTTAGAATGATGCGTTTTTGTATTTCAATCGAGCTGTTTTGATAGATTGGTTTTCTGTTAACAAAAGATTTAAAATGATTTTTCATGATAATTTCTGATTCTTGATGAATCGGATAACAATGGTTCAATTGAGTTAAATGTCGTCTATAATCAATTTCTCCATCCAGTGTCATGATATGTGTATTTTGATTGATTAAGTCAATGGCAGGTAAAAAACGATCTCGTTGTAAGCCATTTTTATATAAATCATTAGGATGGCTATTCGAGGTGGTGACTAACAGAATTTGGTGCTTAAATAATGCCTCCAATAATCCTGCTAAAATCATCGCATCCGTAATATCCAGTACATGAAATTCATCCAGAAAAATAATAGAGTTGTCTGCTGCAATTTGTTTTGCGATTTCAACTAAAGGGTCTGCTACTTTGGCTTGTTGTTCAAGTTTTTGATGGATGGTCTGCATAAATTGATGAAAATGAACGCGACATTTTTTGTCAGTCGGTAAGCTGTGGTAAAGCAAATCAATTAAGTAAGTTTTTCCTCGGCCTACACCACCATATAAATAAAGACCTTTGGTTGTTCGACATTGCTTGTTAAATAATTGGCTAAACCAGTTTTGAGGTATTGTTGAAGAATTTGACACGCAGTCGTAGAGTGATTGCATGTTTTGTACAATCTGCAACTGTTTGGGGTCAGAGATAAAACCTTGTTGATTGATATCGTGAAGATAGCGTTGTTCTGGTGTCACTTTATTATTCTTATTTTATACTGGTATAAACTAATTCTAGCAGTAATCCTGTGATAAGGGGGCATCTAACAAATAAACAGTCAACTTGCTTGTACCAAAGGGCATAATAATCTTTTTGTCCGCCTTCTTTGTTGTAAAAATAGTTGTGTGGTTTGACTATACGCTTATTTTTTGCCTCAAAGGCGAGCAAAAAGTCCACACAATTTGGGTATTTATTGCGTGCCCCCTTTAAAAAATTCAGTGTATAATGCGTTTTTGTCAAAGCTGAGTTGAGTCGCTCGTCTGCTCAAACGAAACTAATCCCCTTGCGGGATAAACAGGATTTTGTTGCCAATGTCATCTAAAAGAATCAATAATTTACCCACTCAATTAATTAATCAAATAGCGGCTGGAGAAGTGGTTGAAAGGCCTGCGTCAGTGGTTAAAGAATTGGTTGAAAATAGTGTGGATGCCAAGGCAAAAAAAATAGACATTGAATTGGAAGAAGGTGGTGTTAAGTTAATTAAAATTACCGATAATGGTCATGGTATTTTTAAGGAAGATTTAAAATTGGCATTGTCACGTCATGCCACCAGTAAAATCAGTTCTTTGGATGAGCTTGAGAATGTTCTCAGTCTGGGGTTTAGAGGAGAAGCATTGCCGTCAATTAGTTCTGTTTCACGATTAAAATTAACCTCTCGCCAACAAGATGATGATTATGCTTGGCAAGTTGAGTCAGATGGTAGTGAAAAGTCTTTTGAAGCACAACCTGCTGCTCATCCAAAGGGTACAACATTGGAAATGAGGGAGCTATTTTATAATGTACCTGCTAGGCGAAAATTTTTAAAACGAGAAAAAACAGAATTTACTCATGTTGAAAATGTGATTAAACGCATGGCATTGAGTTATTTTGAAATTGCATGGACATTAAAACACAATAAAAAAGTGATATTTTCCTTACCTGTGGCAAGCACACAAGAAGAAAAAGAAAAAAGAGTTTCTTATTTATGTGGGACGGCCTTTATTGAAAGTGCCATTGCATTAGAATTCTCACATAATAATATGACGATGAAAGGTTGGTTAGCATTACCTACTTTTTCACGGAGTCAGGCAGATTTGCAATTTTTTTATGTCAATGGTCGGGTGGTTCGTGACAAATTAGTCACCCATGCTGTTCGTCAGGCTTATCATGATGTTTTGTATCATGGTCGTCATCCTGCTTATGTCTTATTTTTAGAGTGTGATCCAGCGCAAGTGGATGTAAATGCACATCCTGCAAAGCATGAAGTACGTTTCAGAGAGAGTCGATCAGCCCATGATTTTATTTTTCAGTCAATTCATCAGGCTATCGCATCGGTAAAACCAGAAAATGAAGCCAATACAGCCGATGAGGTCAATAATGAGGTTGTTGAGCAATCATCAGCATCGTTTAACGCTGCACATACTTTAGCTAGGCCAACACAATATTCTGCCTCTTCTTTTCAGCAAAAACCACTGGCGTTAGAAATTAAAGAAACTCAGCATTTTTATGAAAATTTATCCAGCCAATCGGTTCCTGTTGAGACAATGGCTACTCCGCAAGCAGTGGCTTCGGATGACATTGTCGATGTGACTGAAGTTCCTCCTTTGGGTTATGCCGTTGCACAAATTAAAGGCATTTATATTCTTGCAGAAAGCAAAAAAGGTTTAATTATTGTTGATATGCATGCGGCTCATGAACGAATCACTTATGAAAAATTAAAAGTATCCATTGAGTCTGAAGGTATTAAAAGGCAACCATTATTAATTCCTGTGACTGTACCCGTGGGGAAAGAAGAAGCAAATTTGGCTGAAGAATCAGCCGATTTTTTTCATGGAATTGGTTTGGATGTGAGTCGATTAGGCCCTGAAAATCTTGTTGTTAGGGAAATTCCTGCATTATTGACTGGTGCCAATGTGGTTGCTTTGGTAACTGATATTTTAGCCGATATAAAAATCAGTGGTGGTTCTATGAAAATTCAGCAAGAATATAATAAATTATTGGCTCAGATGGCTTGTCACGGATCGGTTCGAGCCAATAGAAAACTAACCATTCATGAAATGAATGCTTTATTGAGAGAAATGGAAAAAACCGAAAGAATCGGTCAGTGTAATCATGGACGACCCACCTGGGTTGAAATGGACATGACTACTCTGGATAAGTTATTCATGCGGGGCCAATGATGACTGCTACAGCGATATTAATGATGGGGCCGACTGCCGTTGGAAAAACAGAGTTGGCAATGCAGTTATGTCAACAGACTCCTTGCGAAATTATCAGTGTCGATTCTGCATTGGTCTATCGAAATATGAATATAGGCACTGCAAAACCCAGTCCACAGGAATTAACCCAATATCCCCATCATTTAATCAATATTCGAAATCCAGACGAACCCTATTCAGTGGCAGAATTTTGCACAGATGCACTCGATTTGATGAAACAAATTTGTCAGCGTGGTAATACACCTTTGTTGGTGGGTGGAACCATGATGTATTTTAATGCCTTACAGTATGGTTTAACAGATTTGCCATCAGCCAATGAGGCTATCCGTAGTGACATTGAAGCTCAGGCAAAAGTTGAAGGTTGGCAAAAAATTCATCAACAATTGGCGGCAATAGACCCTGTTTCTGCCAAAAGAATTCACCCCAATGATCGTCAGCGTCTTCAGCGTGCATTAGAAGTCTATAAAATTACAGGTCAATCATTAACCCGTTTGCAACATAACAATCAAAAACAAGGTTTACCGTACAAGACCATTAAAATAGTATTGGCAACAAATGATCGTCAGTGGTTGCACGAGCGAATTGCCAAACGTTTTAATCAAATGATTGAAATGGGATTTGAACAGGAAGTGAGGTCATTGACAGAAAACTATCAATTAACGCCCGATTTCCCCTCAATGCGTGCCGTCGGCTATCGTCAGATGTGGCAATATATTAAGGGTGAATTGAGTTTGGCTGAAATGACGGAAAAAGGCATAACAGCTACTCGACAGCTTGCTAAAAGGCAATTCACCTGGCTGAGATCAGAAAAAGAGGCGCATTGGTTTGATGCTTTAGATCGGGATAAATTTAAATTAATTAATGAGCTGGTACAGCGCAATCAAGATGATCGGCATAAAAAAATATAGGCTAAAAATCTACATTGTTATAATTTTACTGATGTACTTCGATTATACCTGATTTAGAATCAATTAAAAATTCATTCAATAAAATGATGTTATGCCTGATTATTTTTTCTATGTCTGAAATTTTGCAATTACCTATTCTTAAACATATTATTTTGGGTGGAAATCCATTAATAATGCTTAATTCACTAAAGTCAGAATCTTTTGTAACTATGGCATAGTTATTAATTTTTGCGAACTTCCATATGGCATAATCCTCTGACTCATCTAATTCTTCGGTCATGACATGTGTTGAATTTGGAAACATATCTTGTATTTTCTTGAGAAGTCTATGAGAGATATTGTTATCCAATAATAATTTCATGCACTTAATCTAATTATTTTATGTTCTTTATCTGCGGCATAAGCCAAGCAAGCAAGGATGTCTTGTTCCGTAATTTTAGGAAAATCATTGGTTATTTCTTTAAAACTCATTTCATCCGCAAGCATATTTAAGACATCGTAAACGGTTATTCTAAGCCCTCTGATACAAGGTTTTCCTGAACGCTTGCCTGGCTCAATCGTGATATATTTTTTGTAATCAAGCATATTGTTCAATCCTAATTAATTTCCATATATTAAATATTTACTCAAGACCATTCCAAAATCAAGTAAGTTTTTATCAGTTAGATGGAAAAATAGATGATTTTATCAAAACAATCGAAACAAATGTACCGACTGATCTTTTTTCTTGCATCGTTTGGCTTGTTTTTTCTTCTTTTTATCGGAAACAAAAACCAGTGTTGATTCATTTTTCCAGGAAACACCTTCGATATTACAGTAAATGGTTTTACCCTTTTTCTTCGGAAAAGAATAAACATTGCCTTGTTTAATTTTCCATTTCCAACTGGCTTTTTTCTTGCGAAACTTTGAGGTTATTTCAGAAACCCACAATGCTGATGATGCCTGAGATACAATGGCTATTTTGTTTTTTTGAATATCAATGCCAGAAAAATCTTTGAAGTTTAATGTTTTGGGTAACTTAATTTTAGCGATGCGTTGCCAAATATGGTCTTTAAGTTGAAAAACCAATACACGACCTTTACCTGGTTTTTTACCCTTTTTTCCACCTTTACATTGATTGCCTTCACAGAGTAAAAATAGAGTTAACTGGTCATTAATGTATTGGTAAGCAATGCCTTCAAATCCTTTGTTTCGACTTTTAAATGATACATTGATGGCTTGTCTATTGATGGCTTGTAATTTCTTGTTATAAGTTACCATTTCTGAGCTATTTTCATCACCTTTTTTGATAGATTCAACAATCACATAAAATAACTGCTTTTGTTGATCATAAACAATGCCTTCAAATTCTGAATTTTGATCTGGAGAGCCGATTAATTTACCGTGTGACAAATTTTTATTGATTTGTGCAATGTCATGTCGATTGTCAAAAACCACCATGATTTTCTGTTTGACAAGGCTGACACCGCTGGCTTCAAATGGTTTTTCTTGATTGTTTGGAAGTAATTTAATGATTTTTTCTTCACCCAACAATAACAATTCATTGGCTTGACTGTTGATAGAAAATACAGAAATAAAAAGCGATAAAACAAGTGTTTTGCATGACGTCATATTGAACCTTAAGAGCGTGTTACCTTAGTTGATATAAATTAATGTCTCCAGTATCCACTGTTTTAATAAACTGATGGGCTGGTAATGAATTATTTTCAGATTGTTGTTTGGCATTAGACAACAATTCTTCAGTAAAGATACAAATGCTTTGATCAAGATTTATTTCGTCATTGAATTGAAATAAATCATCAACAATTGAGCCAATCATTGAATAATTATTGCGATTTTCAGCACCAATATTGCCTGTCAGTACATTGCCAGAATGAACTGCAATTGTCAGTGGTATTTGGAATTCAAGTTCAGCTTCCTGATTAAATTGTTTGGCCGCGTCTAACATGGATTGTGCTGCTGATAAGGCATCAATGGCATGTGATTGTGATTGAATCGGGGCACCAAAAAATACCAGCATACTATCATTGATGTACTTATCAATCACTCCATTATGGGCATCCACACAAAAACTGAGTCGGGTGAAATAATTATTCATTACAGCAAGTAATTTTTCAGCTGATAATTCAGTGGAGCGCTGGGTTAAGCCATGAAATTTGGTATAAATTAAACTAACTTCCAGATACTCACCCGTGACATTGAGTTGACTTTTCATGATTTGTTCGGTGATTTCTTTGGAAACAGAGCGATTCATTGCCGCTCGTAGTGACTCTTTTTCTTCCAGTCCAATGAGCATGTGATTAAACAATTTTGCCAGATCAGTGAATTCATCCTTTGAATTAATGTGTAACCTATGCTGGTAATTTTCACGTTCAATTTCTTGAGTGGCTTCTTGTAATATCTGTATCGGTTTTGAAATGCTACGAGAGAAAATTAACGATAATATAGTGCCGATTAAAATGGCAAATAGACCCGCCAATAAGCCATCTTGCTTCATTTTGTTAACAAAAATTAATTGTTTGTCGAGTGATTTTGCAACAATATAGGGAGGGACGAAATGGTCATTTGAGGTATCCATGGTATAAACAAATCTTTCGTCATCGATGGTGATTTTACTTGAGCTCATACTTTTTAATTGTTCTGCATTTGATTCCAATTGTGAGATGAATGCCTTAAATGAGTGTTTGGTTTGTCCCCATTTGGTGGATAAAAAAACGTTTTGTTGATTCCAGAAGGCGAGTTCAGCACCGCTGAGCGAATGTACTTTTTTTGCATCTCGACGAGTGAGTCGAGTGCCCAGAAAAATAACCGCTGTCATTTCTTCAAGAATATAAATGGGTTTGCCAATAATTTGGATGCATTGATTGCCAACAAAAAAATAACCTTGAGATAATTCTCCTTTGAGTGCATCGGCAAAAAAATTGGTTTGTTTGATGTGTGCAATGTGTTCTTGTATTAATTGGTTGTTTGCCAGAATATTTCCGTCAGGTTGAACCAGAATGAGTACCGATAATTCTTCAAAACCTGGTAAAATTTCTTCTTCCAGAATATCGTCTCGGGTGAGTCGATCGAAAGTTTTATCGGTAATTAATTCTCTCAATAAATTGTTATTCTCTAAAACATTTGAATATTGAATAAATCTTTCCAATCGTTGTTGCATTAAATCATGAACAATGCGTTTGGTTTGCAATAAATCTTGTTCTATGACATTAAAAAAACGATCTTCCAGTGCTTTTTGTCCCCAATAAAAAAAGGCAGCCAGTAATACCAAAATAATCATGAAGATTAAGGCAGATAATTTATATCGAAATGGGAAATAAAAATTTTTCATGGAGTGTGTGGAAATATTTAGACTTTAACGTGTTCGGTGTGGAATTCTTATGACAAACTCTGATCCTTGATCAAGTTGGCTGGTGACGGTTATATCTCCACCCATCATTTGGCAATAGCGACGGCTAATTGCCAAGCCTAATCCACTGCCATCATATTTTCGGGTGGTTGAATTGTCAATTTGTGAAAAAGCATCAAATATACGTGGTATTTGAGCGGATGTCATGCCAATGCCTGTATCTTTAATCTTAAACAGAAAAAAATCAAGATCAGCACATTGCTGCTGTTCTATTTTAAATGAAATAATCCCTTTTTCAGTGAATTTTATCGCATTATTAATCAAGTTTAAAATGCATTGTTTTAATCTTTCCTCATCGGTATAAAGTTGCTCCATTTGACTGGGGTAGTCAGTTTCAAATTGAATGCTATTGTTGTGTTCTAAAATTTCGTGAACGTTACTTTCAATGTGTCGGGCAAACAGTTGTAAATCGAAATGCTTGGGTTCTAACCCCATTTTTCCAGCATCAATTTTTGATAATTCTAATATATTGTTGATCGATTGTAATAAATTTTTACCCGAAGTTCTGATGCGTTTTAGGTCTTTTGTTTCATCTCCTGCTGCTTCTGCATCTTCTAATAATAGTTCGGTATAACCAATGACTGCATTGAGTGGTGTGCGTAATTCATGACTCATATTGGCGACAAAGCGACTTTTTGCATAAGAGGCAGCCTCGGCTTCTTCTTTGGCTTTAATTAGCATTGCTTCGGCTCGTTTTCGTTGGCTGATATCCATGTGTGAACCAGCCATGCGATAGGGTTGACCCTCTTTATCTAAACTACTGATGCCTCGCCCTTCAATCCATAAATATCCTTTGTTTTTTGTTCTAAGCTGATATTCAATATTAAATAAGCTGGTGATGCCTTCCATGTAATCTGCCCAAATAACCAAAAATCGACCTAAATCATTGGGGTGAATAAGATCAACCCAGCCATGGAACGTAGGTTCTATTTCATGTTCTTCATAGCCGAGCATGGATGCCCAGCGTTCAGAAAAATAAAATTGAGCCGTATAAATATCCCAGTCCCAGATGCCTTCATGAGTACCTTTGATCACCAGTTCAAATCTTTCTTGTTTTCTTTCTAATTCTTTATAAGCTGATACCAGTTTATGGTTGTCTCTGGCATTGCCATCAATATCTGACATTCTAGGAGGCTGTCCGAGAATGCAAACTTTTAAAAATTAACCACAATATACAGTGTATTATCAAGTAATAAAACGCAATATGTTGCGGTGTAAATTTCACAAACTCTATTTTCGGACAGCCTCCTAGTTCCTTTGTTTAATATTAAATATAGCAACAAAACTAAAAAAATAGTTGAATTAAGGGTTTTGTCTTTACAATTTGATGTTTAATTTGGAGAATGGGTATAATTAAATTCGTTATTTAGTCATTAGTATCATGAAAAATATTTCCAGACGGTTTTTTATTCTATCAAGCATGGGCCTTGTTGGTTGTAGTTCTAAAGCAATGCAAGGTTCGTTGGATACCTTTAAATTTGGTATGAAAGGTAGGCAAGATGCTGTCGTCAGTCGTGAATATGTGGATAAACTACCCTATGCAAGCATTTTGGTTAAAATTGGGTTAGCCCAAAGGTCACTACTGGTATTGGGCCATATTGATGGTCAAAATTTGCATTGGATGTCAGCGGATCGTAGTGTCATTATTACCAATAGGGGTAGAATTTCAAAAACAGTGGGTTTCCCATCAAATGTTATTTACACCAAAGATCATTATTACTCTTTGTATGATGCATTGTCAGATTATAAAGCTGAGTTGAGTCGCTCGTCTACTCAAACGAAACTTATGCCCTTGCGGTATAAGGAAGATAAGGTGTATTCAAGAATGATTGATGTGACACCTGAAAATTATTATTCAACGGAAATACAGGGGCGTTTGAAATTTATTGAAGAGACTAAAATAGAGATATTAGAAAAATTACACTCAGCGCTTGTTTTTGAAGAATATTGTGAGTCATCGACACTTGACTGGCGTTTTACCAATACCTATTGGGTTGATCCAGATACTTGGTTTATTTGGAAAAGTATCCAGCATTTTACGCCCAGTTTGAAGCCTGCTGAAATACAGGTGACGAAACCTTATCGGAATCCATACACATAAAGCTGAGTTGCTCGTCTACTCAAATGAAATTTATCCACTTGTGGGATAAAATTATATAAAACGCATCGAAAAATCAATAGATTTAACGTCTTTGGTGATTTCACCAATTGAAATATAATCAACTCCTATTGTTGCAATGTCTGCAATTGAATCAAATGTAACGCCACCAGAGATTTCTAGTTTTATCATGCCTTGATTGATTTTGACGGCTTGTTTTATGTTGGCAAGGGTAAAATTATCGAGCATGGCAATGTCGACACCTGCTTTGATGGCTTCTTCTAGTTCGGTAATATTTTCAATCTCAATCTCTACGGTTTTATCTGGATAGCGATTTTTTGCACTGACTATGGCTTGAGTAATTGAACCACATGCCTGAATATGATTTTCTTTGATCAATAATGCATCGTAAAGACCTTTTCTGTGATTATGGCAACCACCACAAGATATGGCATATTTTTGAGCTAAACGAAGACCTGGAATTGTTTTTCTGGTATCTAAGATGATGGTGTGGGTATTCAGTTGATGGATTTTATCTGCAAATTTTTTAGCAGTGGTGGCCGTTCCTGATAATAATTGTAAAAAATTCAAAGCCGTTCTTTCTGCGGTTAAAATGCTTCGGGCATTGCCATCAATGGTACAGATAGTTTGGTTTTCCTGGACTAATTCACCATCTGTAACTAGGCATTGAACATTGATGTCTTCATCCATCTGTAAAAAAGCAGTGGTTAACCATTGCAAACCACAAATAACTGCACTTTCTCTACTGATTATTTTTGTTTTGAGCAAAGTGTTTTCAGGGATTAATTCAGCGGTTAAATCACCTGTTAAAATGTCTTCAGATAACGCATTGGCAACATCTTTGTGTATTTGAAATTTTGCAATAGTATTCATAAGATAAAATTTATTTTTAATTTTTTAAAAAAAAGCTAAAGTTTTAAATAACAGTGTCGATAAGCTTATTGAGGAAATCTAAAAACTGTGGAGAAGTAAAATGTCAATGGAAATAAATACACCTCATCTTGATGTGAATCAAATGAGTCATAATAAATTAAAAATTGATTCATATAAAGCAGAATTGAATCAACAAATTATTTCAGCATCAGTTGATGTCAGTATTTCATCGGGTAGCCAGCCGATGAGTTTGCTGTTTAAATCAGTTGAAACTGAAATGCAGTCAGCCATTAAAGCTGAATTGGAAAATGCACCCGTTGAAGGTGCAAAAAAATCGTTGGATATTGCAGAGGAAGACGATTATTCGCCTGAAGCAACCGCGGGTCGAATCGTTGAGATGGCAACTGCTTTTTTTCCAGCCTATAAAGAACAGCACCCAGAATTGGATGATGAAACCGCACTGGATCGCTTTATGGAGGTTATTGGGAAAGGCATTGATACGGGGTTTGAAGATGCTAAAAAAATATTGGGTGGTTTGGAGGAGTTTAAAGGTGAAGTGGCTGATAATGTGGATAAAACCTATGACTTAGTACAAAATGGACTGACTGATTTTAGAGAAAAAATGTTGGAAGCATTATTGATTGATAAGGATAAAGATGAGGTCTAATTAGTTTTGAATGTTTATTAGTTTAAATAAAAGGTATAAAATTATGTGATTTCATTTATAAAAAAGGCAATAGAATGCAATATAAAATTAAGGCATTTTTGACTCATTTTTCCATCAGTGCAGTTATTGTTGCTTCATTTTTATTACTGGTTTTTTTTGTATGGTACCCAAAACCACTGATGGATGCTGAAGGTGGTTGGGATATTATCATATTACTGGTTGTGATCGATTTGATTCTTGGCCCATTGATGACGTTTGTAGTTTTTAAGCCAGATAAAAAGAGTCTTAAATTTGACTTATCTGTCATTGTACTGATTCAAATTGTTGCTTTGGTTTATGGTGGGTCAATTATTTATTCTGGTCGGCCTGTTTATGTTGTTTTTAATGTGAATAAATTTCATGTGATTACTCAATCGACAGTAGGGGATCTTACAAAATTAAAAAATGAATCATTAAAAACGGGAATATTTGATTTACCAAATTATATTTTCATGAATTATAAAGAAAATATGGATAAGGCAGTAAAAATTTATGAAGAATTATTAGCTGGAAACGGAAAATCTATTGTTTTTCGGCCTGAAATGTATGATTTTTACGAACCACATTTGCCTGAATGGATAGATAAAGGTATTAAATTTGAGGATATTCTAAAATTCCATCCAAAGATTGATCTGATTGTTAGGCAGAAATGTCATCGTGCTGGAATTTCTGTGGCAAATACGGCTTATTTTTATTTGGTGGGTAGCGTTAAAGATTTTGTGGTATTGGTTGACAAGAAAACAGGTTTTGTATTTGACTCTCTCGACATCAATACATGGTATGGAGTAACATCAAAAAAATAATTGGTATTTGTTTGAGTAAAATATTAATTTGAACGTAATTTAGGGGTATATTTGGGATCTAGATCAGTATTTCCAGTATCAATAGTAAAAGTTACAGCGCCATTTGTCGTCACATTGGCATTAACAACCAGTTTTTTTCCTTCCATTTCTTTTGGAACAGTTGCTTTTCTTATGTTATCCGTTTTGAGTCCTTTACATACGCCATTGTTGACATTGGCTGTTGCGGTAATAACACCTAGTGGGTCAGTTGTTGATACATAGGTAATGTTTAGTATACTGCCAGTACATGCTTCGTCACCAACTGAAGCAGTAGTAAGTTCTGCTGTGAGTGGACATCTATGGTTGACGGTGGCAAATTCAGAAATGGCAATTTGTATGGGTCTAATGGCGGTCAGATATTGTGCCGTTGCATCAGATCGAACTGCAAAGTTTTGATATTGAGGAATGGCAACACCTGCTAAAACACCAATGATTGCAATGACAATCATTAACTCGATCAGTGAAAAACCATCAGACTTATTATTCAGTTGATATTTCATGTCGGTATCCTAAAAAAAAGGAGTCCGAGGACTCCTTGTTTTATGTGGTCACTAAGATTAGTTAGAACGTAATTTAGGTAAGTATTTGTCATCTAAATCAGAAGCGGCAGAATCTATAGCAAAAGTAACCGCACCATTGACTGTTACATTGGCATTAACAACCAGTTTTTTACTTTCCATTTCTTTTGGAACAGTTGCTTTTCTTGTATTATCAGTTTTCGCACCTTTACAAACACCTTGGTTTGTATTGGCAGTTGCAGTAATAACACCTAAAATATCTGATGTTCTAGCATAGCTAACATTTAATATGCTACCAGAACAAGCTTCATCACCTAGTGCAACAGTATTAAGTTCGCTAGGTGTTGTAGTTTCATCAGGAGCTCGGCTGTTAATTGCTGCAAATTCAGAAATAGCCAATTGAATAGGTCTAATGGCATTAAGGTATTGTGCCGTTGCATCAGATCGAACCGCAAAGTTTTGATACTGTGGAATCGCAACACCCGCTAAAATACCAATAATTGCAATAACGATCATTAATTCGATCAATGAGAAACCACCTTGTGAGCGGCGTTGTGTTTTGTTATTCATAAATATTCCTCCAAAAGAATACTGTAGTTAAAAAAGACTGATTAAATTTGTTATTTTTCACCTGTTATTGTGTAATAACGATGACTTGGTTGAAAGTATAGGCGCTATTATAAATTATTAAAATATAAAGGCGACCAATGGCTCGTACTGGACGATAAGTGTTATATTGCCAGTTATTATCACTAAAGGCTGTGAATGGCATCACAAACTGTAGGGATGGTTCTTAAATAACTTTTACAGCTCGGTTTCAGCTTTGTACCAGATTTGGTTGATCTGATGGAGAAAAATAGTAGCACTAGGAGGCTGTCCGAGAATGCAAACTTTTAAAAATTAACCACAATATACAGTGTATTATCAAGTAATAAAACGCAATATGTTGCGGTGTAAATTTCACAAACTCTATTTTCGGACAGCCTCCTAGG